>OBEQ012584119.1_pt1 | contig 56054 bp, 55 predicted proteins | sample 1670901 | NCBI WGS metagenome assembly OBEQ01 (sample SAMEA104232315, study PRJEB22302) | groundwater metagenome | biome: forest; feature: aquifer; material: groundwater | place: USA | collected 2011-08-07 | depth 5.4 m
CCAGAAAAAAAGAGATTATCATCTTCATCGTCATGCTGGTGATATTCTTAGGCCTTCATATCCCGGGCATTCGTCATTCTTACCATCAAGATGAATATAAGTGGGTTTATTTGACCTATCAAAGCGATGTACAGCCACCCGGCAACATACCGCATCCTCCGCTTGCGGAATTTTTCTTTATAATGCTCGGCCCAAGATTGGGAGCCGAAAATTATCGGGTCATTCCTTTTATCTTCGGTATTATCGATCTGTTCCTGATCTTTTATTTCGCTCGAATGGTTTTTGGAAAACGCACTGCCTTGTGGACGGTATTTTTAGCCACAGTCGCTTACTACTCTCTGCTCGCATCTTTGATGGTAGATGTAGATGGCGAGATAATGCCGTTCTTTTTCCTCATAATGGCGATCTCGTATTACAAGCTTCGAGAAAAAAGTTTTGAGCTGAAAGGTAACTGGGTTTATGTCCTTATTTTTGCCATAGCGGCTGTATGCGAGTTTTTGGTCAAATTGAGCGGAATCCTGCCGATTGCGGCGATAGCATTGGATTTTGCTATTGAGAAAGGGGTTTTTAAAGATGTAAAAAGACTCATTAGGTATGTTTTACTGGGATTGGTCACTCTGATAATCCTCGGCGGCATAGTGTATGTATCAAGGTTCTTATTTCCATATTTTAGCATCAGCAAATCAATGGTGTACTGGAAACACTTCGCCAATTCATCGAGCTTCTTAGGCAGGGGCTGGCTCCAGACATTCATACAGTTTGCAAAGTCTATTCTATATACTTCACCGCTTCTCATTGTCCCGGCTCTCTTTATAGACAAAGAAATATGGAGGAAAACCAGACCCTTCTTTTTGTTTGTAGTTCTCGGGATAATCTTTTACGTTTTTGCTTTTGATTTCTCTCTTGGGGCGCTGGATAGATATTTCCAATATCTTGTCGTTCCATTTTGCATAATATCCGCCGCGGTATTTTCTAAATATTTGGGAGAAAAAGATGGAGAAAAAAATCCAGAAAAAAATAAGATAATCCTGCCGATCCTTGCGGCAGTGATAGTTTTCTCTTTGCAATTCTTGCCTCACTCTATACCTCCTCTGTATCCCAAGGCGGAATGGCTATCGAGACTAATATCTTTGAAGTGGAATTTCCTTTTTCCATTCACGGGCGGCTCCGGCCCTCTGCCTTTTTATGTATCTTTCGCTTTTATTGGAGTTATCTGGGTTATGTGTTTCCTATTCTTCCTTTTTTCTTTGAAGAGGCCTTCTATGAAGAAACAGGCTCTCTTGTGTGTTTTGATTTTCGGACTTATGTATAACGCTGTATTTATAGAAGAATATTTATTTGGCCGTCTTAATGGCAATACAGAAATGCTTGTAAAAGACGCGGTAGCGTATATTGCTGGAAATAAAGATATCAAGGAGGTTATGGTCTATAATGACAACGGCGGCTTTCAAGTACATCAGATGGAAAAATATTATAGGAGAATTTATGCTGTACCCGCCTTTGAAGATGTATACAAACCAATATTTGCCACTTACAAAGGCCATATTCTCTATATAGATATTCCGAAGGTTGCCGAAGGCAGTATGTATAAAAAATATTTTAATTCTTGCAAGATAATATACGACAAATCGAGCAAACAAATAACATCTAAAATCTATGATTGCTCAAAGCAAAATTTCTAGCTGGGCAAACACTAATTTTTCATATTCATCTGTTACGATGCCAGAAACTGTTGAGGCAATCCGATCAATTGTTAAAACTGCCCAAAAAAGCGGTAAAAAAGTCATTGGACGAGGGGCGGGACGAAGTTATGGCGACGAGTCTTTGAATAATGAGAACATCGTAGTCGACATGACCAAAATGAACCGGATAGTAGATTGGAACAAGACACTCGGCCTCTTGCGAGTGCAAGCGGGCGCGACTTATGAGCAAATACTCCGAGAGTGTTTGAAGGATGGTTGGATATTGCCGGTTATCCCAGGAACTCGGTATGTGACAATGGGCGGTGCGCTCTCCAATAATGTGCATGGGAAAAACTGTTATGCTCGAGGAAATTTTGGAGAATGGGTGAGGGAATTTAAGATCGTTCTTGCCTCTGGCGAGGTTTGCGCCTGTTCAACTAAAGCAAATAGCGAGCTGTTTTTTGCCGCTATCGGAGGAGCGGGATTATTTGGAATTGTAACAGAAATGATCTTGCAACTTATCCGCATTCCTTCCGCTTATCTCTCTGTTAAAAAAACCACTGCCCCGTCACTCCATGAACTTATGGACAAGTTGGATGAGGCTGGCAAAAAAAATGACTTTGCTATTGCGCAAGTGGACTGTTTCCCAAGACACGTCGGGCTGGGACGAGGGACGATACATGGCGGGAGTTTTGTTTCTGGTAATCTGGACGGTAATGATACGGAAACAATGCTAAATATTTCACCAAGAATGTTCGGCATATTCCCGAAAAGATGGATACCCTGGATTGGGCAGTATATCCTGAACGATTACAGTATGAGATGGATCTCACGCTTTAAATATTTTCTTGATAAAATAACGAGTTCTAAAAACCCTTACATGGAAGATATATTTAATTTTACGTTTCTTCTTGATAACGTTCCGGAATGGAGGAAAGTATTTCGTAACGGATTTTTTGAATATGAACCGCTTATTCCCAGAGAAAAGGCTCGAATGGTCATCCAAGAGCTCTTAGCTTTGACGCATAAATACAAAATGCCAGCGTATCTTTCTGCGATAAAAATTCACCGCAAAGACGCGTTTTTGCTCTCGTATTCGCTCGATGGCTATTCGCTTGCTCTGGACTTACCAAGGCGGCCGAAGCAGAAAGAAAAGCAGGATAAGTTATTCCGAGAAATGAACAAAATTATTCTAAAAGCCGGCGGCATTGTTTACCTGGCTAAAGATGCGAACTTAACTGCAGAGGAATTTAGACGCATGTATAAAAATATTGACCAGTTCCTGACCTTAAAAAAGAAATACGATCCAGACGATATATTTCAGTCTGACATGTATCGAAGAATTTTTAAGAACAATAGACAATGAAAATACTATTTCTAATAAATAATTTGGGTGTTGGCGGAGCAGAGGGCGTATTCAAGCGCGATGCGGAAGCTCTCGCTAACTTGGGCTTCCAGACTGAAATATATTTTCTATATCCAAACAACTTTAAGAATCTTTATGACATCAGGGGCTACGTCACTCTTATTAAAAAAATAAGAAGAGAAAAAATCGACATAGTTTACTCTACTTTGGATGACGCTAACTTTGTCGCTAAAGTAGTCAGAATTTTTACAACATTCAAACTTTTCTGCCGGGAAGCCAATATGACAGAAGATAAGTCTCTCAAATTTAAAATTACTGATGTAATTTTAAATTTTTTGGTCCATAAATTGGTTATGGTAGCCGAAGCAGTCAAAAATTCTTACGCTTCTTATGACCCGCTTCACAAAAACAAAATGGCAGTGCTCTATAACGGAGTTGCCATACCGGCCGTTTATAGAAAAGCTAGAGAAAATATAGGTCTAGTGAAAATAATTGCGGTCGGCAGTTTTACTAAGAAAAAAGGAATCGAAGACCTCGTCTTAATCTTTAAAGACTACATTTTTCCAAAAAATAAAAACTTCATGCTTCAAATTGTGGGAGACGGACCACTTTTTAATTCTGTGTCGGAACGTATAAAAGAATACGGGCTAGAAGATAAAATTAAGTGTCCCGGCGCCTTATCAAAAAATGTTTTGGAGAAGTTTTATCTTGACTCTGATATATTTGTCCTGACTTCGAAGAAGGAAGGCTGTCCGAACGTCTTGCTGGAAGCAGGGGTCTACGGTCTCGCTCCTGTCTGTTTCTCTGTCGGCGCGGTGCCGGAGATAATTGAAAATGGAATTTCTGGCATAGTTGTGCCTAAAGACGATAAAAAAGCCTTTGGAGAAGCTATACTATCTCTTATGGAAGATATGAAGAGAATTAATAAAATGGGAGAAAGAGCGAGAGTTAGAATCGCCAATAACTTTTCTTGCGATTTGCATATTAAAAATCTTTTAAAAATCCTTGACTTAGATAAATAAATTGTATGAATAAATTCGCCTTCGGCAAAAATTGGCAGAAATTTCTAGATGGCCTATCGAAAGAGGCGATCAAAGAAAGCGCGGACAAGTTGGAAGAATTTCTCGGTGAAAATTTAGAAGGCAAAACTTTTCTCGATCTCGGTTCTGGAAGCGGCATCCACTCTCTTTCGGCCTTGGAACTTGGAGCGGAAAGGGTTGTAAGTATTGATGCGGATCCGGAATCGGTAGAATGCGCCCTGCGATTGCGAGCTGACTCTGTTTACAAAGAAAAGTGGCAAATCCAAAAAGGATCTTTGCTTGATGTAAGTTTCTTAAACTCTCTCGGCACATACTCGGTCGTTTATTGCTGGGGAGTAGCGCATCATACGGGAGATATGTGGCAAGCTCTCGAAAATATTTCTAAAACACTAAACTCTGGCGGAGTTTTATTTGTTGCGATCTATAATTATGTTGAAGGTCGTGGCGGTTCTAGACTCTGGTGGCAGGTGAAAAATTTCTACAACAAATCGCCATATTTTATGAAGAAAATTATGGAATTTTTCTATATAAGTTATAATTTTCTAATTCTATTTGTGCATCTTAAAAATCCTTTTAGAATAATGAGAGATTATAAGAAAAAAAGAGGCATGAGTTGGTCAACTGACTTAGTCGATTGGCTAGGCGGCTTTCCGTACGAATACGCCTCGGTCAAGCAGGGTTTTGATTTTTTTAAAGAAAGAGGCTTTCAGCTTGTAAATATAAAAACTACCAATTACATCGGCTGTAATCAGTTTTTATTTTTAAAAAAGTAATAACATGTGTGGCATATTTGGAACAACTTTAAAAAAAGATTTTAGAAAAGCCCTTTCTCTTCTAAATCATCGCGGACCGGACGACACCGGCCTCTTTCAGAATGATAAAATAACCCTGGCTCATAAACGATTGGCTATCATCGATCTTTCGGAGCGGGGCCATCAGCCGATGTTTAACGACAGAGGCAATCTTTCTCTTATCTACAACGGAGAAATATATAATTACCAGGATTTGAAAAAAGGTTTAATGGCAGAGGGCGTCAGTTTCAAAAGCGAAAGCGACACAGAAGTATTGCTTAAGGGCTTTGAAAAGTACGGCAATACTTTTTTCTCCAAGCTTGAAGGCATGTGGGCGGCCGCTCTCTATGATGCGGAGACGAACAGACTTACTCTTTCTTGCGACCACTTCGGTATCAAGCCTATTTTTTATGCAAACAAGGGCAAAGATATAATTTTTGCTTCGGAAGTGAAAGCTCTCGTCTCCCAACTGGAGAAAGTAACTCCCAATACAGACTCGTATTTTCTGTTCTATAACTTCGGCTATTTTCCCGGCGGGGAAACTTCTTTCAAAGAAATAAAAAAGCTTTTGCCGGGAGAAATAATTGCCTTTGATCTAAATGCTGGTACAAATAAGAAGTTATTTGCTGAACTTTCAAATAACAAAACGCAAAAAAATACCCAAGAATATATAGAGGACGAAGAAGAGGCTGTCAAAATTATAGATGAGAGCCTTACGGCGAGCGTAGAAAAGCATTTTCTCGCTGATGTGCCGGTCAGCCTCTTGCTTTCTGGCGGCAATGATTCAAGTCTCTTGGCCGCGCTTTCCAAAAAATTGGGTAAAGATCCTATTTGCTTTAATGTAGCTATTAGCGGAAGCGGGGACGGTGATTATGCCGAAAGAGTAGTGAGAGAACTTGGATTGAATTTGGAAAAGGAAGTAGTTACAGAAAACAGTTTTAAAGAACAATACAAAAAAGTTTTTGATATTTTAGACCAGCCGACCGGCGACGTTTCCTTTATTCCCACCTCTCTCGTCTATTCAAGCATCGAAGGCAAATCAAAAGTAGTTCTTTCTGGCGAAGGGGGAGACGAGCTATTCGGCGGCTACTTGCGGCATACAAATTTTGCCTCTTTCCAAAATATGGATTTCAAAAACTCATTCAGATATCCCTATTTTACTTCGGATTTCGGACTCAAATATGTGAATCCTATTTTCAGAAGAACTCGTTTCCAAAAAAGCCTTGGAAGTGCATATCTCAATCTGTCTAAAACATTTGATTTTCCCATAAAACAAAAAGAAACAATTTCTTTTATGCAAGAATTTTATAAATCTCATCCTTATAAAGATTATATCCAGCCAAATCTTTTCTTCGATTTATTTATGTATTTGCCTTACAACTTAATGTACAAGGGCGATATGTCCTCTATGGCCTATTCTATCGAGTCGAGAGTGCCTTTCCTAGACAAAGCATTTTTTAATGCTGTGTCTAGAGTTAGTCCTGAACTGCGGCTCTCTCCAAACTTCACCAGCAAAAAAATAATGAAAAAAGTGATGGAAAAGTATTTGCCGAAAGAATTGATTTACCGCAAAAAGTCCGGTTTCGGAGTCAGTCTTCAAAAGTTTGGAGAAGATCTTGTGCTCGCGGACTTAAAAGCCGCTTTGAAATATCATAAAGACAATAAAGAAGCTTTAGGTATTGTCAGTTCTGGTTTAGAAGAGATTGTCGATACATCAAAAGCGGAAATTATTCTGAAAAAGTATCCGCGCTTCGCTTATTCTCTCATTACCAATCATAAAGTGATCAGAGCTTTTTAAAGTAATAATAGACCAGTGGGTAGGTCATTCCAGAGACAATGATTCTGCCCACGATGGCTCCCATGAGTCCGTAATAGTAAATGGCCAAAAGCATGATAACTAGTTGCGGAATTGATGATAGAAGGCCAATTCGAAACATAAATTTGGTCGCGCCTTTGGCCAATAGGACTCTGGAAAACAAACTCAACGGATACCAGATAAGAGGGATAGCGAGAAGCTGTGCGTAAAAAATAGACCCTATGTATTTAGGCAGGAACCATTTGAAGAAAAATGGAATGACCGAGACAAAAGCAATGACGATCAGAGTGCAGATAACTATAGACTTTAAAACCTTTTTCGATAACCCCTCCCTTATTTCTTCCACCGGCCTTTCTCCGTACTTCGGCAAAGAAAGTTCCGGGACAATGCTGAAAAATGATTGAACACGGCTTGCCGGAGCAGAAGCAATGCTGTAGACGGCAAGTTGCACAGGCCCTAGAAAGTGGAAAATAATTATGCCGTCCAAATAGCTGACCACAAAAGATATTATATTGATAAAGCTTAAATGTTTTATATAAGTTATTGAGGTTGGATCAAATTTATCATTTAGCTCTATTTTTTTTAGGGCCAAAGATCCGAATAAGAGATTTGCTATTATGTAGGGCAGAAAATAGGCGGCTAAAATAGCCAATACGTTTTTGGTAAAAAATATAACTGCGATAAGCGACAAAGCGGAGACCAATCTGGTGCCGGTATAGTATGTTATTTGAAGATCAAATCTCTTTTTGCCGGCCAAGATATGCTGGTAAGTGTTGAGTGATTCGAAGAAGGGAAGTGCTAGAGCCGCAATAATAAAACAGTAACCCAGCATGAAATTATTATTTATAAAATAATATGAGGCGATTAAAATAAGAGAGAGAGAGCCTAGAAGCGCCCATTTTATTTGGACTTTGATTGCCGGCGAATATATATTTTCGTTACCCTCGGCTACAGTTTTGATGATAGCTGGACCTGATCCTGAAAGACCAAATAATGAGAATATTCCATATATAGAGAGTACATATTTGTAAGTGCCATAAGTGGCGGCTGGGACTAAGTTGCCGAAGGCGATAATCAAGATTAGGCCTAATATATTGTTTAACACCTCGCCTCCCGCGAGCCACGAGCCTTGTTTCGCAATGTACCTGATATCTGTCTTCAGAAAACCTTCTGCTTTAAGCAAGGATTGTTTCAATCTATTTTCAATTTTAGCAAACATGTTATATTGATATCATATTATGGATGATAAATCTAATTTAACGGTCTGTCCGGTCTGTCTTAGAGACAGCTCAAAGTTTAAATACCTTGAAGATTATCATTTGGATGGACAGATTCTTTCGCTTTTTGAGTGTTCGCTCTGCGGAGTGAAGTTTTGGCAACCTTTCAAAAATCCAGGACCAGCATGGTACCAAAATTGCAAGCAGAATTTGATGCATAGAGATTATCAAGACAAGGAGTATTTTCTCTGGCTTGCGGAGAATCGCGGCATTACCAAGCACTTTTTGAAAAGTCCGCCCTCTGGAAATCCGAAAGGGCTGAAATTATTGGATGTCGGCTGTGGAACTGGCGGGTTTCTCTTGGAAGCGGAGAAACTTGGGTACCAAGTTACCGGAGTCGATTTTGATCGCGAGCAGACAAAAGTTGCAAAAAGTTTTGGTTTAAAAAATGTATATGCTGAAGACGTGGTGAATTTTTTAAATAAACATACGGGAGAATTTGATGTCATTACCGGCTTCGAAATTATTGAACATCTGGACAACCCTAGAGAATTTTTGAAAGCGATATCTGGCGCTTTAAAGCCTGGCGGATTCCTCTGCCTCTCAACTCCCAATAGCAGAAGAATCGGTCCACGCAATGAATTTTGGGATTTCCCTTACCATCATCTGACCAGATGGAGCAAAGAGTCGCTTGGAAACGTCGTAAGAATGGAAAATTATAAATCCATAAAAATAAAAGAGGAGCTTGGAACATCGTTTCTAATTTCCAAATTTAGATTTGGCCTCGGGACATTCCTCCGGAAAAAAGTAGCAAAAGTAAAAGAAAGAGAGGAGGGCTCTAGCAAACAATACAAAGATACCGTAGCCAGGCTTGGCTCACTGAAGGATCGGATTTTATCTGTAGCTCTGTGGCCGGTTGCCGCTTTTTTATTTATCTTTGGAAAAAAGGGCCAAGGATTATATCTAACCGCTCAAAAATAGCTTATGCCAAAGGTTTCAATCATTATTCCCGCATATAATAGCGCCAATTTAATAGGTAAAACTATAGAAAGCGTCTGCAACCAGACATTTAAGGATTGGGAACTTCTTATTATTGATGATGGCTCAACCGATAAAACAAAAGAGATCATAGAATCTTTTTGTAGAAAAGATGAAAGGATCAAATATTTTTATCAGGCCAATTCTGGCGCTCCGGCTGGACCGAAGAACACAGCTTTAAAGCAAGCTGTTGGAGAGTATATCGCTTTTCTTGATCATGATGATGAATGGGTGAAAGAAAAATTAGACCGACATTTGCTTTTTTTTGCCAATTCGAAAAATCCAAATCTCGGTTTGGTAGTTTCTAATGCGATGATCGTAAATAAAATAGACAACTCAAGATTCGAGCATAAATTGCCGATGCAAATCAACCCTCTCACCGCCCTTCTGGAGAGAAATTTTATTTTCTGTTCAAGCGGAGTATCGGTCAGACGAGAAGTCTTTTCCCGTGTCGGATTCTTTGATGAGAATTTTAAATACGGGGACGATTGGGATATGTGGTTGCGGATCGCTCTTGCATACGATTTTGGCTATATTCACGAGCCGCTTTACTACTTCAACCGGCATGAGAAAACCGTAACCAATAACCTTCAAGGCGCAGTTAGAATTAAGGACTATGATTATGGACTAAAAAAACATTTGGACCTCTATAAAAAATATCCAAAGCAATTGAGCTCTCGGTTGCTCACTCAAGGTCGAATATGCTATATTGCCGGAGAAAAGAAAAAGGGAATTCTTCTTTTTTTGAGATCAATTCTTGCCAATCCGCAAAACGGCAGAGCTTATATAAATCTTTTATTCTCTTTGCTGGGACCACTAATTTACAAATCATTTGTTGAGCTAAGAAAATAATGCAAAAAAAATTGACTGGTTGTATATTTTTAAATCGTTCATATGTTCACTGGCAACATGCTTTGGTGTTGGACCTCCAAAAACGCTACGGTGTCGATAAGTGGTGTGGCTACGGTTACGGCCGGGCCGCTTATGAAATTAACGATCATCAGAAAGATATAAACTACGAACCGCTTTTGATTGATGATTTCCTGTCTCTAGAAGCAAAAGACGAAGTGGTAGATCTGGAATATCTGAAAGCCAAAGAAAAAGAATACGGTCACCCAAACTTGTGGCAGGAATTTATAAACGATAGATTCACCTCCATCAACTGGCCGCGGCAATTTTATCCGCGTTTCAATCCCACCCTCAATCACTATGAAATACTACAGCAGTTTCAATTGCGGATAAAAAAGATCGAGGAAATGCTCGATCAAACAAAGCCGGATTTCGTCCTCTTCGCCGATGCTGGCGCCATGGGTGTCAATCTTCTCTACTATATTGCGAAGAAAAAAGGTATACCGGCTTTGGTCCTTACCTTCACCAGGTTCTCCGGCCTCTCCGGGTTTACTGACAATCTTTTCGGCACTTTCAACAGGATGGAAAATATTTTTAGAAAGATACAATCCAAAGAATATAAAAATCCTAAGAGGGAAAAGGCGATCGCTTGGATAGAGAAATTCAGAAGCAAGCCCACCAAACCGGACTACATATCTTCTGAATTCTGGAATAAATCAAAGCAGAGTTTGGTAAGACAGCTTGTCTTATTTGGCAAGAATTTTATTCGTAAATGCATTGATTATTTCGATAAGTCATTCCCGGCAGTTTATAATTATTCTCCGCTCGATTTCGTCAGGCACCATCTCTTATTTTGGTTTAATACCTATAGGCACAAGAGAATCAAGTTTGACAAGCCAGATTACAACGAGCCTTACGTTTTCCTCGCTCTGAACAGCGAGCCGGAGATATCGCTCCTAATGCAGGCGCCATTTTTCTCCGATCAGGCCTGGGTTATAAGAACTATCGCCGAGTCACTGCCTTTGAATTTAAAACTTTACGTCAAAGACCATCCTTCTATGCTTGGATACCGCGATCCAAAGTTTTACAAAGAGATCAGGAAATTTCCCAATATAAAGTTGATTGATATCAAAACGGATTCCATACCTTTGATTAAAAATGCCAGATTGGTGACAACTATCACTGGTTCGGTCGGCTTCGAAGCCATACTCTTCCGGAAACCAGTCATCGTCTTCGGTTCTGTCAATTACGAAATCCTCTCTTTCGTCCGAAAGTGCAAAACGCCAGAAGAACTTCCGAACATGGTCCAAGAGATTCTAGAAAACTATAAATACAATGAAGAAGAATTGGTCGACTTCGTCTCCGCTCTCCTTGAAGACTCTTTCCAAGTTGATCTTACAAATCTTATCTCCGAACGCGATCCGGAAAAGCTCAAACAAAATCCAGATATCCAACTTATCTCCGACGCGGCTATGAAGTATTTAACCAATTAAAATATGTTCGGAATGCTATTTGTAATAGTCTCTACCGCTCTCGGCGAGTTCTCCGATTCGGTCGGCAAGAAAGAGGTGAGAGATAGAGTTGCTTCTCTGGCCACCTTCGGCTTTCTCAATCTTTTGTTCGGTACCCTATTTTTAATCATATTAGGATATCTGCGACATAATTTTGTTTTCTCCCTTACCTCACTCCCAACTTTTATTCCCCGTGCTTTTCTTGAAATTCTACAGGCTCATTTAACAGTCTTAGCTGTTGTCAAAGCCGACAGGAGCGACTTTGGTTTGATAAAATCGTTTACTATTCCGCTCTTACTTATCGTGGATATTTCTCTCGGCTATTCTATTTCTTCTATCCAAATTGCAGGAATAATAATTATTTTCCTAGGCGTTTTATTTTTGCTTAGCAAAGAGCATTTTCGCACCAAAGGATTTTGGCTTCTCATGGGGGGCGCTATAAATGCAGTTATTACAATTTCTCTTTTCAAATACGACATCTCACATTTCAATTCGGTCGAATCAGAGCAGATCTTTATAATGCTCTTGCTCATGATTTACTTCTTTATATTGGCAGTTTGGATGTACAAGGAAAACCCGCTGAAGTTTTTGCGCAAGCCGATATTTTTAGCTCAATCTGGCGCGGCTGGTCTCGCCTCCGCAATCGCTTCTTACGCCTACCTTTTCGCCCCTGCCGCCATCATCACCGCCGCCCTCCGGGCTTTCTCTATCCTCTCTTCTCTTATCTCCGGCAAACTCTATTTCCACGAAAAAAATATTACCGCCAAAATTATTTCTTTTTGTTTAATTCTTCTTGGGCTATTTTTGTTAATCTGAAAAAAGAAAAGGAGAGCACTCGCGCACTTTCCTTTTTTAGATCTTCGATTGTTGAAAACTAAAACGCGCTGCCAATTATGGCGCCTGTGGTTCCCCCTACCACCCCACCGACAACGGCACCACCCAAAGAGGGGCCGTCATCTTTGGTTTTCTTTTTGTCGGCAGTGTATTGACTTGAACATGAATCGCTTGGATCTACTACACAAGCAATAAACATTCCTCCTACTGAGCCGAGAAGCCCAAGGGTAACGATGAGAAAAATTGCGCTTCCGATAGTTTCTGTGTTTTCTCTGCGACTCTTATTCCACGCGTTAAACCCAATGATTGCTCCAACTACCATACCTCCTGTTACCAATATCATACGTTTTTTCTCCTCTAAATAAAGCATACACTGAAAGGATATTTTGTCAATCTGAAAAAAGAAAAAGAGAGCAGTGCTGACCGCTCTCTTCGTAGGATTTCATTTTATTCCACTATCACAAAACGAAGACCCTTGGCTCTCATAACCACATCTGCGGCAACTCGTCGTTTTGATACTTCGAGCAACTTCATGCGTAAACGCAGACCATTGGGGTAAAACATTTACGAGATCTTCGAGGGGTGTGTGGTTTTCGTCCACCCAGACACTTCCACAGTTTCGGCAGTGTTCAAACTCCTGCATCGTGCTCCAGGAAGAGGGCCGGGTCAGTAAGCTCAAACATCCTAGCACTATAATAGAGAAAAACAGAAAAATGATCTCAGATTCATTTCTGATTTGCGTTATTAACCCCACGCAGATCACTGTAGCCAGAGAGCTCAATAAATATATCTTCTGCTCAACACCCCTAAATGGCGGTAAAAGTCTTTTCATTTGGTGCCTCCAAAATGGATATTAAACTAAGATTGTAACTTTGTCAAAATTGAGCAATGTAGTTTTTTATGTTAAAAATTGATCCATGGTGAAAAAATCTTCCCATCAAAATCAGATTTATACAACAAAAAGAGAGCGACAGATCTGTCGCTCCCCAATTTTCCGGATTTTCTTTTAGAAATAGACTGCCTCCAAAATGGAAGAGATGTTTTTCTTCACATCCTGTTTCCAGCTCGGATCGCCATTCACGTAATAATCTTTGACGATGCCGGTCAGCATTTTTAGCGCTCTGTGGACTATAAGAGTCCTCAAACCGCTTATTTCTTTTTGTGTTAAATCATTGACAGCCAAATACTCATTTAAGAATATTGACTTGCCTTTTTCTACCACAGCGGCCACATCAACCGGCTTTTGGTGAACAATGCACTGCCTAACCAGCCGATGAAGAGCGAAAGTGATGGCCTCCATCCTTTGGAGTGGACCTAGAGAATCTAGATCTAAGAAAGCTGTCAAGCTTCCTCCGTCAGTGAGCAGGTTATGCGGATGCAAATCATAATGTGCTGTTTGAACAAGGGAAGAGGGTAAGACTTCCATCTCTTCCACCGACTCCAGTATAAGCCCTTTATGTTCCAAGAGAAGAGAGCTTGTCTCATCTGGGCTTTCTAAATGCTTTCGCTCCACAATTGGAAAGAGTTCTACCCAAGCTTCCTTGAAAAATTCGAAATCTCTTGTTTTACTTTGCTTGAGTTCAATCTCGCTTAACTTTAAACCTGTCAGCTGGCTAAGCTTATTAAACATCTCTCCAATGCCTCGAGCGACGCTAGTGAGTTCCTGAAAAGTTCCTCGAAAATGGTTGCCCTCGATAAATTCGAAAGCCATATAATGAAATCCCCGAGAAGAAAGCAAGACTTCTCCGCAATCAGAAGCAATAACGACCGAGACCTTCACTCCATCTTCTAGCAAGAACCTGCCGGCCTTGATCACCTCCTTGATTAAGGCGCTGTCACTGCCTTGAGGGTAAACCCGGAAGAGAATCTTACTTTCGCGGTGATTCTTCTCTACTACCACCTTGAAATTATTACTTGCAATCTCAACTTCGTTTACTTGTTCGACGGACAATACTGTATCCGCTAAAGAAGAGTAATTGCTGAGTATGAGCGATGAGATCAGTTTCCTTTTTTCATCTGAGACTTTGCGATACGCAATCGCCCAAATGCTGTGATTGTTGGGTTGGAAAATTTCCACTTTTTAGCTCCTTTAAAGATCTTTATGCCGAGCCAAAACTAACATATATTGACAGAATTAGCAAGTCTTATATGATTCATTACTAATGAAAAGAAAACAAAAGTTTAAAGCCATAATTTTTGATTGGGGCGGGGTTTTGTGCAATGGCGCTGACTATGCGACTCACCCCCTGTTAATTAAAAACCCCAAAATAAATAAAATCCCCAAAAAAGCCATAAAAGATTTTTATATTGGCAAAATAGACTCTAAACAATTTTGGGTTCTCTTGCTTAACAAAGTGGATATTTCCATAAATTTAGAAGAGCTGGAGAATAGTTATTTTAACTCTTACAAGATCTATCCCGGCATGTTTAGATTGCTCAAGAAACTTCGTAAAAACTACAAACTGGGGTTATTGTCCAATCTCACAGAAATGATGAAAGATCATATTATTTTGAAACACAAAGTAGATAAATATTTTGATCAGTTGGTTTTTTCTTGCGATATCGGATACATGAAGCCTGGTAAGAAAGCTTTTAACTCTATTATAAAAAAAATGAAAGTTCCTATAAATCAAACTATCTTTGTGGATGATACGATGGCAAACATAGAGGTTGCAAATAAAATGGGTTTTAAAAGCCTGCTTTTCAAATCAGAAAAACAGTTTAAAAATGACTTATACAAATTGGGAATTAAAATCTAAAATAGAAGGTTGCTGATATATATATTTTATGCTAAAAATGGGCAATGCAAAAGAATCAGAAAGCAAAAATTTTAGCAATCATACCTGCGCGCGGAGACTCGAAGAGGATACCGAATAAAAATATAAAGCTATTTAACGGCAAGCCGTTGATTTATTATACTATCAAGCAGGCACAGGAGAGCAAGCTTTTTGACCGGATAATGGTAGATACTGATAGCGAAGAGATTGCTAAACTCTCTATTAAATTGGGAAGTGAGGCGCCATTTTTGAGACCGAAAGAACTGGCGCATGATAAAGCAAGGGTGGTGGACGCAGTTATTCATCTGCTCAATCGCTTGAAACAAGAACAAGATTATAAGCCGACTCATATTACATTACTCCAGACCACTTCTCCTTTTCGGGAATTGCAGGATATACATGATTGCTGGAATTTAATGAAAAAGACAAATGCCACTACTGTCTTAACAGTAGCTCCCACTCATCCGAGGCTGTATCATATGGACGCAGATCAAAATATTTTTTTGGTAAACGGATTGGAATCTCAATCCACCAATATGCAAGAATGGCGCGATGCTTACATATTGAATGGTTGTTTCGTCTATATTGTGAAAGTGTCAGCACTTCAGAAAGAGGGTAATATAATAACGAAAAATACTAAAGCTATTATTTGCGATAAATGGCGGTCAGTGGACTTAGATGAACCTGAAGATTGGGTTTTGGCCGAATTTCTGCATAAACATAAACACAAAATACATGCCAAACTTAAAAAATTTTAATTTCTTGGTTATAGGCCTGGGCTCGATGGGCAAGAGACGGATAAGGAATCTGCTCTATCACAAAATACCAAAAGAAAATATTTTTGGGTTTGATATTAGGTCAGATAGGAACAAAGAAGCGGAAGAAAAATATGGAGTGAAAACTTTCAAAACTTTTGCTGAAGCTATTAAAAAAGCCAAGCCCGATGTCTATATAATTTCTTGTCCGGCTGACAAGCATTATATTTATTTTTTGGACGCTATCAAAAATAAAAAACATTTTTTCGTAGAGCATCCGGTGACTGACAAAGGCTATTCCGAGTTAGTTAAACTGAAGAATGGTGCTTCAGTTGGAGCTCCCTCGGCCACCTTAAGGTTCCATCCGGCAGTAAAAATTTTAAAAAAGATTTTGGAGAGGAAAGAAATAGGCGATATTCTTTCTTTCCAATATCACCTAGGCCAATATCTGCCGAGCTGGCACCCGTGGGAGGATTATAGAGACGTTTATTACTCTAAGAAATTTACCGGAGCATGCCGAGAGATGTTTGGCTTTGAATTGATTTGGCTCACTTTCGCTTTAAATCTTGGAAAGCTCTCTAGAATAGCCGGATTCACAGAGAAACTTTCTGATTTGGATATGACCGCTGATGACAGATATTCCGCTCTCTTGAAATTCAAAAATAAAGTTTCTGGTAATATCGTCATAGACTTAATTTCCAAAAAACCTTTCAGAACTTTGAGAATCATCGGTTCCAAAGGTGTATTGGAATGGGAATGGCAGGACAATCAGATAAAATTTTTTAATGACAAGAAACTGGATAATGATATTGGCCATAAATGGAAAATGATTGATCTAAAGCAAGGTAGAAAAGAGAAAAATTATATAACCACCGAAGACATGTACGAAGAAGAACTGGGACTTTTCTTGTCTGCTATAAACAAAAAAGCGGCATACCCGTACACTTTTAAAGAAAGTCTGGAACATCTCAAGGCTCTCTTCGCTTTGGAAAAAAGCGCCAAAACTAAAAAATCTGTAACGCTATAGACAAAGTTAAAATTATTTGGTATCTTGCTGGCGGAAAGGAAATATGAAAAATATGCAAATCGGGAAACATAAAATCGGTAAAGGCCAAAAAACTTTTATCATCGCTGAGGCAGGAGTTAACCACAACCACAAATTTGATTTGGCCATCAAGCTTGTGGATGCGGCGGCAAATGCCGGAGCGGATGCTATTAAGTTTCAGACTTTTAAGGCGGAACAAGTCGCGACCGAAGCCGGCGTCATGGCTGATTATCAGAAGAAAAACATCGGTAAAAGTGAAAGTCAGCTCGAGATGCTCCGCAAGCTCGAGTTCAACGAAGACTGGTATCCGAAAGTTTTGGAATATTGCAAAAAGAGGGGAATAATATTTCTCTCCACTCCGCACGGCAGTTTCGCTTCGATTGATCTTCTGGAGAATTTTGGAGTACCGGCCTTCAAATTCGGCTCTGGCGACTTGACTAGCTTGCCTCTGCTTCAATATGCGGCTCAATTCAATAAGCCTCTGATTCTGGGTACCGGCATGGCCAGCATGAACGAAGTAGCCCAAGCCGAAGAGACCATAAAGTCTACTGGTAATAATAAAATCGTCATGTTGCATTGCACTACGAACTATCCTTGTCCCTTCGACGAAGTGAATCTGCGAGCTATGCAGACCATGAGCAAGTTTCTGGATGTAAAAACTCTTGTGGGTTATTCTGATCATACTCTCGGTTCTCAAGTACCTGTCATGGCTGTTACTCTGGGTGCGGTTATGATCGAGAAGCATTTGACTCTCGATAATGATATGGAGGGGCCGGACCACAAAGCCTCGGCCAATCCTGAAGTTTTCAAAAAGATGGTCGATGAAATTAGGAAGGTGGAGACCATCATGGGCTCAAGTCAGAAGAAGCCTCTACCTGGTGAAATTAAACTTCGACCGATCGTTAGAAGAAGTATCGTTGCAGTGCGAGACATAAAAAAGGGCGAGAAGTTTTCGCTCAAAAATATCGATTTAAGGCGTCCTGGCACCGGCATGAACCCTTATTTGTGGAAGCAAGTTGTTGGTAAGAAAGCTAAGACTGATATAAAAATCGGCGAGTTTTTGAAAAAACGAACGATTTCTTAACGGTCTCAATTTTGGTCCCGGCTTCGGTCGGGATCTGTTTTTATTAATAAACATGTGATAGTGTGCAGGCAGAGGTGTACATGAAAATCGCATATATAACTGGTACTCGAGCCGATTTCGGCCTTATGATGCCCATATTGCAGGCTGTCAGTCAAAGCCCGCAACTAGAACTTCAAGTCTATGCAACTGGCATTCACCTGATGCCGTGGTTTGGGCACACCATAGATCAGGTGACGCAAGAATTTCCGGAAACAAAAGTAATCCAAGCAGTCTTCGAATCTGATGATCGCAAAGGGATGGCCAAGTTTACCGGAGATTTCCTCGGCAAACTGGTTGCGGCTTTTGAAGAAGGTAAGCCGGATTTCGTTTTGACTTTGGGCGATCGACCGGAAATGCTCTGTACAGCGACGGTCTGTCTTTATCTCGGTATTCCGACTGGTCAGATCCATGGCGGAGAGAAAACTTCTACCGTAGATGAATTAGCGAGACACGCTATCACCAAACTTTCCCAAATTCATTTCCCGGCGACGGAAGAATCTGCCGCGCGGATAAGGAAAATGGGAGAAGCGGACTGGCGGATCCATGTGGTGGGCGCTCCGGCGCTCGATGTGATCTTGAATGCAAAGTTGCCAAGCAGAGAAGAATTGTTCAGTAAGTTGGATCTTTCTCCCGATCGGAAGATTATCCTGCTCACTCAACATCCTGTGAGTGTGGAGATGACTGACGCGGAGCGCCAGATGGAGGAAACTATTACCGCTGTTAAGCGATTTAACCTGCCGGTGATTGTCATTTATCCAAACGCGGATGCGGGCGGCTGGAAGATGATTGAAGTTCTCGATCGAGAGAAAAACAATCCTCTTTTTCGAATCGTCCCCAGTCTAGAGCACAAGGATTTCTTAGCTCTCGAAAGGGAAGCGTCAGTCTGGGTGGGCAATTCAAGCGGCGCTTTGATCGAATCTTCTTCGTTCAAGACGCCAGTTGTAAATATTGGCACCAGGCAAAATGGCAGGCAGAGAGGGGATAATGTCATAAATGTCGGCTACAATGCCTGCGAGATCGAGAGAGCGATCAACAAATCGCTCAACGATACAGAATACAGAGCGAAGCTCCAGTCGGTCATCAACCCTTGGGGAGACGGCAAAACCGGTTTTCGAGTGGCGAAGATTCTGGAGGAGTTGACAATAGATCCCAAACTTATGGCCAAACAGATAAGTTATTGAATTGAAAGGGAGAAAAAAGTGCGGCGATTCAAAGATTGGAAACCACCCGTCATCAAAGACGGCAAACTGACCAAGTGGAATTGGATGGTTCAGAATCCAAAAGGACTGAAACTCGGCAAGGAGACCGATATTGGAGCCTTTACCTACATCAATGCGAAGAATGGGGTGGAGATAGGAGATAAAGTCGAAATTGGCTCCCATTGCTCAATTTATTCCGTATCAACCATTGATTACAAGAAGGGTCGGGTAGTTTTGAAAGAAAACTGCAAAATTGGTTCTCACTCAACTATCATGCCGGGGGTAACAGTCGGTCGGAATGCTGTTGTTGGGGCTCACAGCTTTGTCAATCGGGACGTACCGGATAATTGCGTTGTTTGGGGCGTTCCTGCAATGGTGAGGAAATAATGCGTGCAAGTGGCCCAGGAATCTGCTATTCTTGAGGCCACTTTTGTTATGAAAAAAATTCATAAAAAATATCCAATTGCGAAGCCATATATTACCGAAGATGAGCATCGAGTGGTGCGGCAAGTTCTGAATTCGGGCAATTTGAGCCTGGGACCGAAATATAAAGAATTTGAAGAAAAGTTTGCTAAGAAAATTGGCGCCAAATACGCTATTTCCGTCTCCAGTGGCACAGCAGGCCTGCATCTCACTATGATCGCCGCTGGCATAAAGCCAGGTGATGAAGTGATCACTTCGCCGTTTTCTTTCGTCGCTTCCGCCAATTGCATTCTGTATGTCGGTGGCAAGCCGGTGTTCGTTGATATTGATCCTGTCACTTACAATATGGATTCTGCAAAAATTGAAGAGAAAATCACAGCGAAAACCAAAGCCATCTTGGTAGTTCACATTTTCGGCCAATCTGCGGACATGGATCCTATCATTAAAATCGCTAAGAAATATAAATTAAAAATTATAGAAGATGCCTGCGAATCTATCGAGGCAAAATACAAAAACAAAAAAACAGGCACTTTTGGAGAATCGGCCGTCTTTGCCTTTTACCCCAACAAGCAGATGACGACTGGCGAAGGTGGAATGATTGTCACTAATGACAAAAAAATATACAAGCTCTGCAACAGTTTGCGAAATCAAGGGCGAGCCGAAAATATGCAGTGGCTTGATCACCAGTATCTGGGCTACAATTATCGCCTCAATGAAATCAGCGCCGCGATAGGTATTGTTCAACTCAAGAAACTCGACTTTCTGATTAAAGAAAGGCAGAAGATTACTCTCGCTTACAACAAATATTTTTCTAAATATCCAGACTTAGTAAGAATTCCGGCGATTCGAAAAGGCAATACTCACAGCTGGTTCGTCTATGTATTGGGCATTAAAAACTCTCTGATAAGAAGAGATCAGATTATTCTCGATCTGCAGAAACGGGGCATTGCGAGCAAGCCTTACTTGCCCTCAATCCACCTATTTGACTTTTACCGGAAAAAGTTTAAATATAAGCCCGGTGATTTCCCGGTTTCAGAATCAATAAGCGCAAGCTCGCTCGCCTTACCTCTATATATAGGCCTCAATAAAAGTGATATCAAGCATATAGTCGAGCGCACTATAGAAGTTATAAAAAAACATGACAAATGAATTCAAAGACAAGGTAATCCTAATCACTGGCGGAGCCGGCTCTATCGGTAGCGCTTTGGTGCGGGAAATTTTGAAATACGAGCCGAAAGCGGTCCGAGTTTTAGACATACACGAATTCTCGCTCCACAGCTTGGAAACATCTTTGACCGCAGAAGAATTGCCGAAGATAAGATTCCTTTTAGGCGATGTGAAAGACAAAGACCGCCTGCAAAGAGCCATGAGCGGAGTGGATATCGTCTATCATGCCGCCGCTTACAAACACGTTCACTTGTGCGAATACAATCCGCTCGAAGCTATTAGAACGAACGTTATCGGCACGCAGAACGCCATTGATGCGGCCCTGCACAACAAGGTTAAAAAATTCGTCTTTATTAGCACCGATAAAGCGGTACATCCAGTTGGCACTCTCGGCGCCTCTAAACTTTTGGGAGAAAAGATCACCACTGCCGCCAATTATTACAAAGGCGATCAGTCGACTGTTTTCTCGAGCGTGAGGTTTGGCAACGTTACCATGTCGAATGGCTCTGTCATACCCACTTTCGTGAAGCAAGTGAAAAAGGGCCTCTCTCTCACTGTTACTTCTTCTGGCATGACGAGATTCTTGATGCCGCTCTCCAAGGCGATCAACCTTATCTTCAGAGCGACCGAAGCGATGAATGGCGGGGAAGTATTTGTTCTCAAAATGAAATCAGTCAATATCCAGGATCTGGCTCTCGGTATTGCAGAAGAGCATGCAAAACAAAATGGCAATAAGTATAAATCAAAAATTCAAAAAATAGGCCACAGAGCAGGGGAAAAGATGCATGAGAAACTTCTGGCCGAAGAGGAAAGCGGCAAAGTGGTAGATCTGCCGGAGATGCTTGTTATTCTGCCGGCAGTGGATTCTCCTTATCAAACTTACAACAATCCGTTTTCGGCCCAATCGAAGAAAATAAATCACAACGTTTATTCTTCCAATCGCAAACCGATGTCCAAAAAGCAAATAGTAGAATTCCTGAAAGAAAATAAAATATTTGAAAATCCTATCCTTTAATTTTGTCTTTAAATTCGAAGTGTTTTATTTTCTCATCCGCCGAAAGCTTGTAGGCCGCAAGGCCGATCGTCTGCTCTCCTGGCCGAGGCAAGATAAAAGCGGTCACTTTTTCTAAAAATCCAATTCTAGCTCCTGCTTTATATATTCTATACTGCAGATCAATATCGTTGACGCGGTTCCAGCTTTTGCGCCAGCAATTTATATTGGCGGTGAAAAATTTCAGATAAGATCTGTATATCCAGGTCTGGACCCCGCCCAATTTTGGACCAGTATTAGTATTGGCTTCTGGATTAAAGTATTTTCCGGCGGCTCTCTCTCCATCCACCACTTCTCTTTTACCAAAAGTCTCTCTTTCATACTGGGAAGAAACAAATTCATAATTTCCATCCTTTGCAAATTTTAAAAGAGATTCTAGATGGTCAGGTGTCCAAAGATCGTCATCATCGATGCGAGCGATCCATCTGCCTCGGACCATTTTTAAACTTTGATTGATAGCGACGACCGGTCCTGCGAGCCAATGATTCTCCGCAGTTGGCGGATAACGATAGCCTCTCTTGGGAATATTATAGAATCTTATTCTTGGATCATTTATTTTTGAAACCAATTCTTCTGTATTGTCAGTGCAATGGTCTCCAATTATTATGAGCTCAAAATTTTTATAAGTTTGGTTAAGAACCGAAGGAATAGCTCTTTCTAAGAGCATTTCAGCTCTGTTATAAGTAGGTACGCAAACACTCACCAGGGGCTCCTCATTTTTATCTTTATAAAGATGTTCATATTTTAATCTGGCCAATCGAAGTTGCGCAAGCTCGATCAAAGCAAAACGCAGAGAATTGAGAGTACTTATTATTTTATTCACCCTTTTAATTTACAGTAATTCTTTCAAAAAGAAAGTCCCGACGCCACTTCCGTGACATCGGGACCGAGCGATACACTCTAGAGAGCGGAAACGATTTGAACGAGATCGCCGTCTCTCTTGAAAAGGGCAGGCCTATATGTGGTGAAATCTCTCTCATCATTGAGGTAGACTTGGCTGTCATCATGCCTGTAAGGGTACCAGCCAGCTCTGACCGTTTTTTCGATATCTTCCCGGGTGAACTTCTCATCGAAAACAACCACATCTCCGCGCAAGGCTCTCGGAGATCCTGCTTTCTTCAGCCGCTCCAGATTGCTCGGAGAGACCAGATCGAATGATTCGCTTGCGAGAACTGCGGGCATCGGAATAGCCGCACTGCACTTAGTGCAGTATTCGTCCACCTGATCCATGAACTGGTTGGCATCTTTTGCCCACCAACCAGGCACAAGCGGGTATCCGCCAGGACCGTCGAACAGTATGTCGAGAGCGGCGGCGTGCTCGCAGAAAAATCCGCCTTTGGGAGTAATACCGAACGACCATCTCTCCTGGATCCAGCAGTTGTGGATCAACTGCCACATGAGCTCCCGATCATCCATGACATCTTCTGCAGCAATAAGAAGAGGTTGATGCCGGCCGGTCTCATCTTCATGAGTGTTGATATGGATCTGGCCCGGATCGAAAGTCTCCTCAATAATTCTTCGGTATCTTTCTAGCCGGAATCCATCTGTCCAAAGCCCCCTCTTTTCTTTCTTAGGAATAAGCTCCCGAACGATCTCGCAAATTTCCGGAAATAGAGGATGAGCTGTCGGTTCGCCTCCGAAAATTCCGATCACGCCAGGATATCCTTCGGGGAAGTCCTGGCTGACTGTTTTGAATGGAGTGACGAGTGAAAGAATCGCTTCCCGCACTTTCTCCAAAGTCATCATATAGGGCTTCCTGTAGTGCCCGATCATCTGGGTGCAATTTGAGCACTCCAGATTGCAGGCGTTCGTTATAATCACGTGGCCTGCCCACGATTGGTAAATTGGTCTCATTTTTTCTCCTTGTTATAGAACTTGAAGTCCGACATAAAGCTAACAACAAAAACTATTTGTGTCAACTATTTGCTCTATGATTTTGATTGTGATAATTTTAATATCTACATGTTGAACTTGCCTAAACAATGCATTATCTTTGATACAGAATTTACTACATGGGAAGGGGCGATGGAACGCGGCTGGAGCGGCCCCGGAGAATATGAAGAAATTGTGCAAATCGGTTCCATTTTAGTTGATACGGAAACCTTTGAAGAGAAAGAACATTTGCTTCTTTTTGTAAAACCGGTTAAAAATCCAAAGCTTTCTGATTATTTTATTGAGATAACCGGCATTACCCAGGGTGAAGTAGATCAATACGGTACCACGCTTGCGACTGCTCTTAAAACCCTGCAGGAATTTGCCGGCAATAATCATTTTTATTCTTTTGGTGGCGATGAAAATGTCATACAGAAAAATTGCGATTTGCTCGGCATCCCGTTCCCATTAGAGAAGTCTCGCTTCCATGATATACGTGATACCTTTGAAGCGTTTGGAATTTCTACTCACGGCTACATGTCCAGCACTATTCCAGAAGCTTTCGATGAGAAGCCGAAGCGAACTGGCCATGATGGCTTAAACGATGCGCGAACTATGCTCGAAGGCCTCCGCCTTCTTTACAAATCACAAAGGATGTGCTAGCTTCCTTTTGGAGGTGTTTTTTGAAACTACTATTTGTTAGTAGAGATAACGGCGGCGCCAAGATGTCGGTGCCGGTTATCCAACTCGCGATTGAAGCAGGCCATGAAGTCGGCCTAGTGGTAGAAGGCCTAGCCGCTGACCGATTTCAAGAGGCTGGGCTTTTCGGACCCGGCTCAAAGGCCAAACTGCTTTTCAAAGGGACGGAAAATCATCGAGAGATGCCGTTCTCTGTAGGTACTGGTCCGGTTCTGAAAAAATTTGGACCGGATGTGGTAGTGGTCACTCGGAGTTTTTTGGATAGCCTAGAAAGCCAATTCGGGGTGATAGCGAACGGATTCGAAATTCCGGTCGTCTTGATGGAGGATTTCTGGAATGGACACAGGTCGTGTATGGCTAAACCCAACATAATCGTGACGCTCGATGAATATGCAGAAAGGTTGGCGAGGAAATCTCATCCGGATGCAAAAATCGTTATCGCTGGCAATCCGACAGTAATCGATGTGAATCAAGATACCATTCCGGTTGAAGTCAGGGCTCGTGTAGAAGAATTGCGCGCCAAGTTCGGCAGAGTCTTTATTTTTGCCGGAGGGAATCCGTTTGAAATGACAGAAGAGCTTCAGCTATTAAGTGAGTGTTTGAAGCTCACAGAAAACTGGTGCTTGATCAGTCGACCCCATCCGACGATTGCAAAGTCGGAGAAAGAACCTGGGGTGAAGTGGAGCGACTTCTGGGGCGATATGCTGAAGCCATTTGGTGAGCGGATTGTTTCGGTGGATTGCAAGGTGGGAGACCATCTAGCAATGCTCTGCGACGCGACGATCTCTGGGTTCAGCCTGATGCTGAACACTGCAGCCTATTCTAGGAGGGCGGCCATTTCTCTACAGACAGAGATTGGCACGGCTGAGCTCAAAAAGTCGGTCGGGCTGACCGAGGTTCCAATTGTTAAGCTTGGTTGTGCGGGCAAAGTAAGCAAGCCGTGCAACTTGGATCCTTTTGTCCAAGCGGCTAGTGAGAAAAATCTCGCCAAGCTGAAACCCTTCGATCCAAAGATCGCTCTCGAGGCGATCGAAAGTTTGAATAAGTAGTTTGTGCTGGCGGCGTTGGGCAAAAGCTCAACGCCGCTATTTCTTTATTCGACAAATTTATAGCAGATGCGTTTGATTGCAGGATCGAGTCCTTCAATATGAACCTTTTTAAAATCTGGAGAAAATTCTTCTGGGTGAGGAATATCAAACATAGCGTATTGGATCTGTAATAATAGTCGATAACTTGTTTTGGGTGTGGTCCCCTTATGAAAGCCGGAAGTATCCTCTGCGATAATTGTGCCGGCTGGAGCCGAGAAAACAATTTCTTTTTCGGCGCCATAATAATCTATTAGTTCGTTTCGCTCATAGCGTCGTGAACGGCTCAAGTGTGCAGGCTTGCCCATTCCTTGACTACCTTCGATATATGTATGAGCGCCAGAGTCTATGGTTACGTCGCTCAAATAAATAAAAAACTTCAGAAATGCCGGTCCATCATTGTCATGATGATAAACATGAGCATCGTATTTCTTGTTATAAACCGGATCAAGCCAAAGTGAAAGGGAAGTCATTACTGGCCTGCTGTCGATATAACGCTGTGCTAAATCGTGAAATGGGCTTTGCGCCAAGAGCCGTTGAATTACTGGCAGGTTGAACAGATCAGGCATTCGCCACACATAGCGAGGATGGTCGCTTGGAATATTATTTTCAGTAATATGAATTTGTTCGCTTGGATCGTTTGCATAGGCTCTCTCGGAAAATGCAAATTTTCGCAATTCATTAACATCATTCTCGCTCAAACGGTATGACAAAATGTCCCAGCCGCGACGTTTTAGGGTGGCTGTCGAAGCAGCTAAAGCTGTCTCGTTCATCAGATCCGAAGAGGGGAGAGAAATTTTCGGCTTCATTATCTTACCAAGGCGGCGAAACCAAGCATCAAAACGGCCGTGAGTTTTGTCGTGCAAGAGTTGTGACGTCCGCAATAAGATAAGAGAGAGCCTCTTTTGTTTTATGGGTTCTAGCACCAGATAGGAGAACGTTTTGCTTATATTGCTCATTTTCTATTATTTTCCTCTAATATTTTTTTCATTTTCTTTTCTGCTGCTTGCCAATCATTTGGTGTATCAATATCGATGTAATATTTGCTATCCATCAAATATCCATAAGTGCTGTCGCCCCATAGAGTGCCATTACCTTTAAATAAATTTGAAGCTCGGAAAGCGTAGATTTGCGGGTTGGGCATGTAAGAGAGCGGGATCTCCCTTGAACTCTTGGGCATGTCTTTCATAAGAGCATTGTCCCAAGCTCGAGTGATAAGATTGTTCTCGTCCATCTTGACTTGCATAGTGTAGTTATATTGCTGCGGGAATTCAGAGATGCCGTTTAGTGAATCAAAGGAGGGATTTTTTGAAAGTATTTCGGCTACTTCTTTCAAATGAAAAGGTCTTTTTGCGGGGGCAGTCGGTTCAAAAAGAAAAACCCATTCAGGAGTGTAGTTTCTGTTGTCTTTGAGCCACTCCAAAGCATGTCTGATAACATCATGGGCAAGAGCAGTGTCGCTTGCGAGTTCTTCTGGCCGCATGAAAGGAATTTCAGCTCCGTATCTGCGACCCACTTCTGCAATTTCAGGATCATCGGTAGAAAGTATCAAATGCTCGAATATGCCGCTCTCTTTTGCCGCTTCGATAGACCAGGCTAAGAGGGGCTTGCCCAGAAACTCCTTTATATTTTTCCTTGGAATTCTTTTTGATCCGCCTCGAGCCAGAATCAGTCCTAAAAATTTGTTCATATATTTGAAACTTGATGTTTTAGTTTCCACTCGCTGTTAGATAATTTTTCCCAAAGATGCGGAGGCCTGTAGGAGTCGATAACTTTCCAAAAGTGTTCTTCTGTAATATCCAGGTATTCCAAAAATTCTTTGAAATACTTTTTTGGAAATTCACCGTCATAGCGCTTTACCAAAGCGACTCCTTCTTCTCGAGTAATGTGACCGCTCCTTATTTCCATCATAGCATCCCGGGTGGCTCTGCCTAAGCCGAATTTAATAAAGCCCAGATAAAAGTGGAAACCGTCTGTCTTGTCGTCGAGGCTCGCGTATTTCGAGTAAGTGCCTTCCGAATGCCCTTCTTCATTTACGGTAAATCCTGTATTTTTCTGGGCATAATAAAAGTTTTCCTGTGGCACCCAATTGTGGTAATAAGAGTGCCAATGCATTTCTGCGCCCAGTCTTTTTATATCTTCTAGTTTAGGCGGCCTATAAAAATCAAATGTCGGATCCTCAATTTCCTCTTTTGCAAATACTCCCATCTCTAAGCCAGCTTTTAGTAATGCATCAACTCCAGCGCCTTTGTAATAAAGTTTTTCCCAATCAGTAACTTCCTCAAATGGCTTATTTTCGTTTTGCATCGAGCCTCCATATTCCACCTCTCCATTTTCTCCGTAAAAAATGAGTGGGATGCCAAATTTAATAGCCATATGGAACGCAAAAGCCTTTTGGCCAAAAGCAAACGGCTCCCAGGCATCACCTTTTAATTCAAAAGCCACTTTGGCCAGTTTTCTATGTAGTACAGCGTTTGGGAAAAAGTTTATATCGCTGAAGCCAGACCGTACAAAATTCTGAAAGTTTTTCCAGCCGATGTCGGTGTAAATAAAAGGCGCCCAAGTAACGCAGAGCGGGTGCATGCCATATTTGGTTTTCAGGGTGTGAGCAGTAAAGCCGCTGTCTTTGCCGCCGCTACTTGGCACAATGACGTCGAATTGGCCGTCCTTGGAGCGGTGTTTATCGCAAACTTCTTGGAATTCTTTTTCTCTTTTGACCCAGTCAATTTCTTTTTTCCTTTCGGCGTAGCGGCAGGCGTTGCAAACTCCTTCCGCGTCAAATTCTGTTCTCGGTCGTTGATTGGAAACTACGCACCGGGTGCAGAAAATTACTTGTTGACTCTGTTCCAGCAATTGTTTATCTAAAGTTTTAATCATTTATTAAGTTTATTTTGTTAAGTCTATAAAATTTTTGATTAACTTCAACCCCACTTGGCCGCTTTTCTCCGGGTGGAATTGGACTCCGTAAATATTGCCTTTTCTTATGGCCGAAGAGAATTTGTGACCGCCATAAGAAGTCATGGCAAAGCTATTTTCAGAGAGTGCGGGCTCCAGAATATAAGAATGAACGAAATAAACATGATCCTTTATGTCGAATGAATCCAAAATCGTACCCTGGAAAGATCCCGATGAGGAAGAGAGGGTGTTCCAGCCCACCTGCGGAACTTTTTCATTATCTAGCAATGGAGGAAAATGCACAACTTTGCCTTTTATTATGTCTAATCCTTTGAAAACTCCGAACTCATATCCTTCGGTCATCATGAGCTGGGCGCCCAAACAGATACCTAGCATCGGCTTGTTTTGCTCCGCTACGTTTTTTACTGTTTGAATAAGTCCCCGCAATTCCAGGCCTCTCATGCCAGCTTCAAACGAGCCCACTCCGGGCAGTACCACCCCGTCTGCTTCTTCCAAGATTTTAGGATCTTCTGTCACCAACGCCTCAACCCCAAAGAATTTAAAAGCTCTTGCCAGGCTGTATATGTTGCCAACTCCGTAATCTATAATCGCTATTTTGGTCATACTGTTCTTATGTTTATACCGCTCTCACTCAAATACTTCTTCGCATCCCTGATGGAGCTCTCATTATAATGAAATATAGAAGAAATGCCTAAGGCGTCTACTTTTGCTTCCAAGACAGCTGCCTTCAAAGATTCTGGCTCGCCCGCGCCGCCATGAGCAATGACTGGAATGGGGGAGAAAGAACTAATTTTTTGAAGCAGATTGATGTCGTACCCCTTCCTGGTGCCGTCTCTGTCTACTGAAGTTAAAAGAATCTCTCCGACGCCCAGATCTATCGCTTCCTTAATCCAGGTCACTACTTCCAGGCCGCTTTTTTCTCTACCGCCGTCCGTATATGCCTCGTAGTTTCCGTCTGGCTGCTTTTTGGCCTCTACATAAAGGACGATACATTGAGAACCAAACTCTCTCACCGCCTCTCTAATAAATTCCGGATGCTTGACCGCATAAGTGTTTATAGCTATTTTGTCGGCGCCGCTCCGTAGACAATAATTAATGTCATGAATACTTCTTATGCCGCCGCCCACGGTGATCGGTATGAAAATATTCTCTGAAACAGATTTAAGAAGATCGAAATCAAGATTGCGCTCGTAGAGACTGGCTACAATATCAAGATAAACAAGCTCATCAGCCCCTTCTTCGTAGAAACGCTTGGCCAATTGTTTGGGATCGCCAATAATTCGAAGGGCTTCTGTCTGCACCGGCTTCACCACGTTAGGTCCCTTTATATCGAGCCTTGGAATAATCCTAATATTTTTCATAATTATATTATGCGGATTTGAAAATTATATGCAATCTTGTATTGTTATCGTATGCGAAAAAAAATAAGAGAGATTTACTTTCTACTTTATCCCCGGAAGCCTTTATTTATTCCCAATTTCAGATCCTATTTTTTGCAATCCAGGTTTTTTGTGTGGACTCTGCTTTGGCTCCGATTTTTTTATTTTATGGTAGTAAATCTGGGCAAGATTAAAGAATTTACTGTGGCTAAAGGCGGGCAGTTATCCAAGGTGATAGAGCATAATTTCAGGGAAAGTTTTAATTTGATGCTGTTTAACAGGGGCAGAATAGAAAGTTTGTTGTATGTTTTGGAGAGCATCCCTTCAGTCAGAGATATCGCAAAAGAAGCAAAAGTATTATCTATGGGGCCAAGGAATGAAGGGGAGTTGCTCTTGCTTGAGAGACACGGATTCAGGTGGGGCAACATAACTGGCCTGGATCTTTTCTCATATTCGCCAAAGATAGAAATTATGGATATGCACTATATGACATTTGCCGATAACAGCTTTGATATCGTTGTCTGCTCCAGAGTTCTTAGCTACAGTGAAAATGTAAAAAAAGCGGTCAGTGAAATAGTGAGAATAACCAAAAATGGAGGAATTATCGCTATAGGCTTAGCTTGGAGCGAAGACAGCGCAAATAATTCCAAAGTTTTAGGCAATCGATTTGACGGCTGGCTAGATGAACTGCTAGGTTTTTTTGAGGGACATGTTGATTATATATATTGGCGTTCGGAAGGAATGAGAAAGTATAATGGAGACATGACTACCATCTTTAGATTAAAAAAATAATTTATACCACTCATAAGTTGTTTTGAGGCCGGCTTCCAGCTTGATTTTGTGTTGCCAGCCTAGATTATGAATTTTCTCGACATCAAGGAGCTTCCGAGGGGTGCCATCCGGTTTAGAACTATCCCATTTAATTTCTCCCTTAAATCCAACAATTTCTTTTATGAGCAGAGCAAGTTCTTTTATAGACAGCTCTTCTCCAGTGCCGACGTTTATTATTTCCGGATCGTCGTAATTATTCATAAGGAATACGCAGGCAGAAGCCAAATCGTCTACATGCAAAAATTCGCGCATAGAAGAGCCAGTACCCCATATTGAAACACTTTCGGCAATTTTTATCTTTTTATTTAATTTGGTCTCATGGAATTTTCGGAGAAGGGCCGGCAAAACATGAGAATTTTCCAAGTCAAAATTATCATTCGGCCCATATAGATTGGTCGGCATCAGGCTTATAAAATTGGTGCCATATTGTTTATTGAAAGATTGACACATAATTATCCCTGCAATTTTTGAGACTGCATAAGCTTTGTTTGTTTCTTCTAATGGTCCTGTCAATAAATATTCTTCTTTTATCGGCTGTGGACATTCGCGGGGATAAATACACGAACTACCCAAAAAGAGCAATTTCTTGGCTTTATTCTCATAAGCAGACCTAATAACATTTGTTTCAATTGTCAGGTTTTGAAAAATAAAATCTGCCGGATATGTAAGATTCCCCATAATGCCGCCCACTTTGGCTGCAGCCAAGAAAACATATTCTGGCTTTTCTTTCTTGAAAAATTCAGAAACTGCTTTTTGGTCGAGCAAATCCAATTGGTCTCTGGTTCTTACAATAATATTTTTATAGCCCTCTTCGGTTAGAGCTCGAAGAATAGCGCTTCCTACAAGGCCTTTGTGTCCTGCGATAAAAATTTTTGAATTTTTATCCATGTGATTTGAAATCCGCCTCGGTCATGATTTTGACGAGTTCCTTGAACTTAACGGAGGGCTTCCAACCCAGTTTTCTTTTAGCTTTTGAATAATCGCCGAGCAAAACATCTACTTCTGCTGGTCGGAAATAGCGGGGATCTATCTCTACGATCACTTTGCCAGTTCTCTGATCTATACCTCTCTCTTTAAGACCTTTGCCTTTCCAAACTATTTCCATATCTAAGTTTTTCGCAGCTTCTTCCACGAACTCTCTCACCGAATGAGATTCGTTAGTCGCCAAAATAAAGTCATCGGGCTCCTTCTCTTGGAGCATTAGATACATGCCGTACACATAATCCTTGGCATAGCCCCAATCCCTTTCGGCATCTAAATTACCAAGATAAATTTTTTCCTGCAGTCCCAATTTTACCATCGAGAGTCCAAGAGTAATTTTCCGAGTAACGAACGTTTGACCGCGTCGAGGCGATTCATGATTGAATAAAATTCCATTGCAGGCGAACATGCCATAACTTTCGCGATAATTTTTGGTGATCCAATATGCATACACCTTGGCTACCCCGTATGGAGAACGAGGATGGAAAGGGCTCTCCTCCTTTAATGGAAGTTCCTCTGCTTTCCCAAACATTTCGCTTGAAGAGGCTTGGTAGAATCTTGTGTTGATGCCAGTCTCCCTAATGGCATCAAGCAGGCGAAGTGTGCCGAGGCCTGTCACATCACCAGTGTATTCTGGCAGATCGAAGCTGACTCGCACATGGCTTTGAGCGCCGAGATGATAGATTTCATGCGGCTCTACTTTCTCCAGAATCCTGTTCAGATTGCTTCCATCGGAGAGATCGCCGTAATGCAGGTGAAGATTTTTATAAATATGATCAATTCTTGAGGTGTTGAAAGAGCTGGAGCGGCGGATAATACCGTGAACTTGATAACCCTTTTCAATCAAAAGCTCGGCCAAATACGATCCGTCTTGCCCGGTAATACCGGTTATTAAAGCTTTTTTCATTAAAGAGAGATTAGCATATTTAATATTTTATGTTAAGATTTAAGGAACACTTATATGTCATTAAAAAATTTAAGATACATAGTCATTTTGGGTCTTTTCGCAGTGCCGTTTATTCCGTTGTATATCTCCAGCTCGCTTTTGTTCCCATTTATTACCGGCAAAGCCTTTCTTTTTCGCGGTATAGTAGAAATAATTTTTGCCTGCTACTTGGTGCTCGCTCTCAAAATGCCCGAATACCGACCGAAGTTTTCCTGGATCATGGTTTCTGTTTTTGTCTTTCTCATCGCAATCGGCCTCTCGGATCTCATAAGCGAAAATCCGTTCAAAAGTTTCTGGAGCAATTACGAGAGAATGGAAGGCTACCTTGCTCTTCTGCATTTTGCCGCTTACTTTTTGGTTTTAACTGGAGTACTTCAAACTAAGAGCCTCTGGAATAAATTTTTTGCTACCACGGTGGGCATTTCGGCTATTATGGCCATCTATTCCTTCCTCCAGCTTGCGGGCAAGATCACGATCAATCAAGGAGGCGTTCGAGTAGATGGCACTTTCGGCAACGCCACTTATCTTGGTATCTATATGGTTTTCAACCTTTTTCTCGCTGCCTATTTATTTTTGCAAACAAAAAATAACGGAGGGAAATTATTTTTAGGCGCTGTTGCATTAGGTGATCTGATTATTCTTTACTACACTGCGACTAGAGGCGCAATCCTAGGTCTTTTGGGAGGAGCTTTTGTTGCTTTTATAATTCTTGCCATAAAGGGAGAAAAAGGCAGTAAAATCAGAAAATCGGCTTACATTTCCATAATTTCAATTGTGACTCTGGTTGGAGCTTTTCTTTTGATTAAAGACAATCCAAAGGTGAAGAACAACCCGGTTCTCGGCCGATTTGCCACTCTCTCCGTCTCCGAATTGAAAACTCAAGGTCGGTTTTATGTCTGGCCTATCGCCTGGAAAGGGTTTTTGGAGCGTCCAATCCTCGGCTGGGGTCAAGAGAGCTTCAATTTCGTTTTCAACAAATATTATGATGCTCGGATGTATACTCAAGAACCGTGGTTCGACCGGACGCACGATATCGCTCTCGACTGGCTCATCGCTGGAGGACTCCTAGGCTTTCTTTCGTATGTTTTTATTTTTCTTACTCTCCTTTTTACTCTTTGGAAGAAAAGCAGTTTGAGCCGAGCGGAAAAAACAGTCATGTTTGGATTAATTTTGGCTTATGTTTTCCACAATTTCTTCGTCTTCGATCAGATAGGCAGTTATATTTTATTCTTCAGCATTTTGGCTTTTGCCCACTCTGTTTCCAGTACAGAGACGCCTGAATGGGCTAAAAAAGTATCGGAGAATTCCTCAAAAATATTTACAAACGAAGAAATGTTTCCAGTCTACGCTTCTCTCGTTGTTATCCTCATAGCTTTAAGCTTTTATTTAACGGAGATAATTCCTATTCGAGAAAATAAAAATCTGATGAAAGCTTTGACCGCCAATGCTTCAGGCAAGCTCGCTCCCATAGAAGTCTATAAGGAGCCGCTAAAAAGTTACAATATGGGTTTTCCAGAATCCTTGGAGCACTTATCGCAATTTGCTATTCAGGTAGCAGGCAACAGCCGGATTGATCCTAAATTTAAACAAGAATTATTCACTACAATAGATGGCGCTTTTAAGAAAGAGTTAGGTGTAGTGCCAGATGACGCGCGCTATAGGCTTTTCTACGGGTTTTTCCTGATAAGTTTCGGGAATTCTTCGGATGCGTTAAATCAGCTTAATGAGGCTTCCCGTCTTTCACCCAACAAGCAGTCGATTTATTTTGAAATCGGCAGCAATTTGCTGGCGGCTGGCAAAACAAAAGAAGCTCTGGAAGTATTTAGGAAAGCCTATGAGCTTGCGCCAGAAAACGTTGATGCGCGCATTATCTACGGCCTGGGAGCAATAGCCGTCGGCGATAATGTGCTCGCCAAAGAAATTTTGAGCAAGGTAGACCCTAATAGACTGCTTTTCGACGATCGCTACATTAGCGTCTTGGCGGCAGTAAAAAGATTCCCAGAAATTATTAAAATTGTGCAAGAGAGAGTGAGAAGAGATCCGACCAATATGCAATACCGCACCACTCTCGCCGCGGCTCTTTTGCAAAATGGGGAGCGCGAGTCTGCGGTCGCTGTAATCGAAGATATGATCAAGATAAATCCGAGCTTTAAAACTCAAGGCGAGTACTTTATCAAAGAGATTAGAGCGGGGAGAAATCCTTAAACTTTATTAAATGGAAAAGCATCCAATATATCTAAAAAATCCAGAGTTACAAACCTCTCCAGAAGTGGAACATGCGGTTGAACGGCAAGAAGATAGAGCAAAAAGTAAAAATATATCATTGCGTGAAGACGGGCAAGAGGGCCCTTTACTTAGGGAAAAGATACCAAACGACCCCGGAGAGCGTATAAAGGCCTATATGGATAGATTGGAGAATATTTTTTTAAATAAAGATGAGCGGGTAAGGGGGAGAAATATTGAAATGCTTCGAGATAAAATCTATGAAGCCTTTATTGTAAAGCGTGAAAATGTACCCGAATCGTACTTTGAACTTCAAAAGAAGATTGCTCGAGAAAGGGGTCAGAATGTAGAAGAGATACCCTCTGAAATGAGAGAAAGAATGATAGATGTGATAATCGAGGACCAAAAAGCCTCTCTTGATTCTTGGATAAATTATCTAATTTCGGATGATGCCATGTACCCGACTTGGTACAAGTACTTTGTTTTTAGAAATATCACAAGACTCTCCCAGTTTGATAAAGAACTTGGGAAATTTAAAACCAGGACAGAATCGACCACGGCTCCATTCCCAGATATATACCGCGAGCCACTAGCTCAAATAGCCGACGTGTATCTAAAAGTTGCAGAAGATAATAAAAATTTAAAAGACCCGGAAATTAAAAAAGCTTTTTCCAAAAAATTTCCTACTCTTTATGCGGAGTTTATTCAAGAATCCCTAGCCGCTTCTATTGAAAACAAAGAGGAAGTAAAAGGGGAATGGATAAAATATGAAAAAGGAAATATGACCGAAGCCGAAAAACTTTTTGAATCCTTAGAAGGCAAAGGTACTGGCTGGTGCACTGCTGGCAGATCAACCGCCGAGACTCAAGTGGAGAGCGGAGATTTTTATGTTTATTACACCTATGACAAAGATGAAAATCCAACCCAACCACGAATTGCTATTCGCATGGAAGAGGATCGTATAGCCGAAGTCCGAGGCATTCTTCCTCATCAAGCTCTCGAACCTCAAATGAATAACGTATTAGAAGAAAAACTTGCTGAATTCGGTTCAGAAGCAGATTCTTATAAGAAGAAGAGTCATGATATGAAATTATTGACAGAAATCGAGAAGAAAACAGAAAGTGGGGAAGAACTCATAAAAGAGGATTTGATTTTCTTATACGAAATAGAACATCAGATAGAAGGTTTCGGGTATGAACGCGATCCGCGTATTGCAGAATTGCAATCAAAAAGAGACCCAAAAGAAGACGCACCAATCGTTCTCGATTGCCTAGCTGAAGAAATTGCTTGGAAAGCAGAGGATATAAATAAAAATACCAAAGCTTATATTGGAGAACTTTTTCCTGGTGTATTCAAGAGTGGTATTGAAAACATTTACACTTCTTTCCCGGAAGGCAGGATACACCGATACGAAAGTGTTATAGGCGGAAAAACAAAAGATGAACTTAAGACGGAATTGGAAAACAAGAAGGTATACATATCTGATTGGGCGAGCGAATTGCTAGAAAGTAAAGATTTTACTGTTTTGAAAAATTTGGAAGATATTGATCTGGTTCGTATAACAGTCGAGGGTCTTGGATTTCCAAATGGCGCTACTACTGATGAGATATATAAAAGAGCGGAAGAATTTGGTCTTGAACTTTGCCCTGCCGAAGTTGGCCCGCATTTAAGGCTCACGTATTCTGGAGTAGATTGGATGTATATTGCTATGAAGCAAATTACGGTCCGTGATGGCTACCCTGACATTTTCGACCTGTATCGCGATGCGGATAAGCTAAGGCTCCGTGCGTACAGTGCGAGGCCTTCGAGCGGGTGGGGTGCTGACCGCAGGTTTGTCTTCCGTATCCGCAAGTCTTAGAGGTTTAGATTCTAATTTTTTTAGAATGGCAACTTTGAGTTTTGAATACTTTGTATCTTTGATACAATTATTTTAGTTCGGTCTTTTTTGAACGGTTACGGCTTTTCAAAACCTTACTGGCTCATTTATATCGAGATCGCAAGCGGCTACGGTTTTTTGCGGGGTGATATAATTTGTGTCTAAAAAAAGAAAAGAACTTGGTATGTATAGCTTGGTGATTCTCGATCACAAATAAAATTCAGCTCAAGTCTTCCGAATTTTTTGGAATTACAAGAGCGGTGGCTTAGATGGCTCTATATACATAACAGACCGTGATGACAACCCTAACATTTTCAACCTGAATCGCAATGCAGATAAGCTAAAGCTCAATGCGAACAATGCGAAGCCTTCGAACAGGTGGAATGCTGACAACAGATTTGTCTTCCGTATCCGAAAGTTATTATTTTCCATACTTTTAAATGGTATGGTTTTTCTTTTCTGGGTTTTCTAAGTTTTTTCGCCAACCGCCAAACATTTTCCCGATCTCTTTAAATTTTTCTCCAATTTCTGCATATTGCTTATGAGAGATAAGCTTACCTTCCCATGTTATATGTACGAGAAATTTGGTAGCATCTAAGTCTAGGATGCATTCATTTATTTTTGCCACCTTCCTTTCTTTTTCTGTAAAATAAGCCAAGTATGCAAGTTCCAACAAATCTAAAATTTTATTCTCAATACGAGTGCCGATGCTATGGCGCCGGCCTCTAGGAACATGATCCAAGATATTTATCCAAAGCAAGTAAGCCTCTTTGATACGTTGGAGAATCGAGGCGTTACCGAGAGAGAGAGAGAGAGAGTAAAAGATTGCGCCATAAATATAAAGATATCACATCTTTCGAAAACCTCCTAGAATCGTGGCAGGAATTTTTGAATGGAAAAAAGAAGCGCAATGATATTGCTGAATTTTCCGTAAACTTTTTGGACAATATATCCTCTCTTCAAAAGGATCTTGCTGAAAAATGTTATAAACATGGACCTTATGAACCTTTCAAAATAAATGATCCAAAACCGAGAGATATCCACAAAGCGAGTGTACGTGATCGTATAATGCATCACGCGATTTACAGAGGTTTGTACCCGCATTTAGATAGAAAATTTATATTCGATTCTTATTCCTGCCGTATTGGTAAAGGAACGCATAGAGCTATAAATCGCTTCAGAGAATTTGCGAGGAAAGTAAGTCAAAATAATACTAAAACCTGCTGGGTTCTGAAGTGTGACATTAGAAAATTTTTTGCAAGTATTGACCATCTGATTTTGAAAGATATTCTCAAAAAAGACCTTAAAGACTGGGATGTTTTGTGGTTGCTTAATCAAGTAATCGATAGCTTTCATACCGAAGGAAAAAGTGATATCGGGCTTCCTCTTGGTAATCTAACCAGCCAACTTCTTGTGAATGTTTACATGAATGTATTTGATCAGTTTATAAAAAGGGTGTTAAAGATAAAATATTATATACGATACGCTGATGATTTTGTTATTTTCAGTAGAGATAAAGATTATCTTTTAGAATTGACACCGAAAATCGGTGACTTTCTAGAAGAACGTTTAAAATTATCTCTTCATCCGAACAAAGTATTTATAAAAACTTTTGCTTCCGGAGTAGACTTTCTTGGTTGGATTAATTTTCCTTATCACCGCATGCTTCGAACTGCCACAAAAAAGAGAATGTTTAGGAATATTAAAAGTAAACAAGGTAAGAAAGAAACAGTCGAGTCTTACCTTGGCTTGCTTAAGCACGGCAATGCCAGGAAATTAGAAAAAGAGATAGAAAACATGAATTGGGAATAATAAATTTGCAAGAAAGAAGTGAATATGCTAGTATACTCTGGTGAGTGCGGAGATTAGGTTCTCGAAAATCTCTGTACGAATGTCGCGGAAGGCCCCCAGCAATGGGGGGTTTTCGTATCTATTGAATTTTATCCAAACTCAGGTAGTGTTGTTTTGGAGGCGAAAATGCGAATTGAAGTTGATTACCCGATCGACGGTGACGATCCCCGTCCGCAGGAGAAAATTGAAAGTGAAGTCAAAGATCTAGTGGAATTGGCTTTAAGAAAATGCATTTCTCCGAGTGAGTATGCTAAGTTTTTTGAAATTGAAGTGGTTGTCATCGGTCGTCATTTAATGGCTAAGCCGGAGATACGTTTGGTTAATGGTTACATCCTTTTTTCTCGAGGTGAACCTGACGATTTGATGAATAGTGTTGATGGGGTAGTTGGTCTGGCTCTGATACAATATAATATCCATCTCAAAGTCAGACTAGTTATCGCAAAGCACCTCAGGAATCAATGGTCTTTTGGTTAAGACAGGCTCGTGGCTGGTTTTCGAACCAGACGCGAGCTTTCTGTTTTTTTGTTATGATAATAACTCATCCCTAACCCTTCCCTCTGCACAGAGGGAAGGGAAGCGAGCAGACCGAACTTTTATGTATAATGACCAATTGCAGAAAAATAGGAGACAAGAACTTAGAAAAAACCAAACAGAAGCAGAAGATATTTTATGGCAAAATATTAGAAATAGAAAGATTAACTCTCTCAAATTTTATCGGCAATATGGTATTGGACCCTACATCTTAGATTTCTTTTGTGCTGAAGTTAGACTAGCTATAGAATTGGATGGTGAGCAACATAAAGATGCCGTAGAATACGATCAGGAAAGAGAGGGGCTACACGAAGTGAGGGGGGAGAGTTATTTAATTCAAGAGGGATGATTCTAGCAGAAACCAAACAAAGAATAGAAAAATTGCGCAAGACGATAGACAAATATCGTTATGAATATCACGTGCTGGATAAGTCTAGCATTTCGGGAGAGGCGCTGGATTCATTGAAGAATGAGCTAGTTAAACTCGAACAGGAATACCCCGAACTCATAACAAGTGATTCGCCGACGCAGAGAGTAGCGGGGGAGCCGCTCAAAGAATTTAAGAAGGTGCCACATAAAGTGCCGCAGTGGTCATTTAACGACGCATTTACAGAAGAAGATACGATTGCTTTTGATGAAAGAGTGAAAAATTTCCTTAGAAAAGCTGACATCAAAGAAAGTCCAACTTACACTTGCGAACTCAAAATTGATGGGCTGAAAGTTGTTTTGGAATATGAGAAGGGAATACTTAAAACGGCCGCTACTCGCGGGGATGGCAGGGTTGGGGAAGATGTAACGGCTAATGTGCGGACGATTGATTCGGTACCTTTGCAGTTAGAAGAACCGATCGATATTATTGTGGAAGGAGAAGTCTTCTTGTCGAAATCGCAGTTTGAGAGAATAAATAAAATGCAAAAAGAAATTGATGGCCAGATTTTCGCAAACCCACGCAATTTTGCGGCCGGTACGATTCGCCAGCTTGATCCTAAGATGGTTGCCGAACGCAAACTGGATGTTTTTGTTTATGATGTTGCTCTCCTAAGGGGAGACCTTAGGATTCCGGAGGCTCAATTTGAAGAACTGAAATTTTTGCGAGAACTTGGATTTAAAGTAAACAAACATTTCAAACTTTGTAGAAATATTGCCGAAGTAATTGAATATTGGAAAAGCTGGCAAGAAAAAAAGGGAAAACAAGATTATCTGATTGATGGCGTGGTGGTAAAAGTGAATGAGAAAGAATATCAAGAGGCGCTTGGTTACACTGGCAAAGCTCCAAGATTTGGCATTGCGCTAAAATTTGCCGCTGAACAGGTGACAACCGTAGTCGAAGATATTGTTCTGCAAGTTGGCCGGATGGGGACCTTGACTCCAGTCGCGCATTTGCGGCCGGCACTAGTTGCGGGATCAACTGTCTCGCGTGCTACTTTGCACAACGAAGATGAAATAAAAAGATTGGATGTAAGAATTGGAGACACTGTTATTTTGCAAAAGGCGGGAGATGTCATCCCGGACATTGTTTCGGTGGTCAAAGAAATGCGCACAGGTAAAGAAAGGGCATTTGTTTGGCCAAAACTTGTTTCCGATTGTGGCGGCAATGGAGAGATAGAGCGAATTCCAGGTGAAGCCGCTTGGCGTTGCAAAGATAAAAATTCGCTTCTGCAGAAAAAGAGGCGGCTTTATCATTTTGCAGGCAAACATGCTTTTGATATAGACGGTTTGGGGCCAAAAATTATTGATCAACTTATCGCCGCTCAACTTATAGCAAGTTATGACGATACCTTTACCTTAAAAAGGGGCGATCTTCTAGCTCTCGAACGCTTTGCTGAAAAGTCAGCAGATAACCTAATTCAGTCAATAGAAAAAGCTACAAGGGTAACCCTTGCGCGATTCTTAATTTCTCTTTCTATTCCGCAGGTGGGAGAAGAAACGGCGATTTTGCTGGCGAAAGAATTCTGGTCAATTGAAAAATTGACCAGCCTGCTGACGCCTAAGCGAAGCGATGGCGGGCAGGAAGAAGCAAAGATTGAAAGATTGGAAAATATAAACGGTGTCGGGCCAATCGTGGCTAAATCAATCGTAGATTGGTTTAAAGATAAAGAAAATCAGAAGACAGTTCAAAAGCTACTGAAATATGTAAAGATTGTAGTTGAAAACCGCAAACCGCAAACCGCAAATCAGAAATTCAAAAATAAAACTTTTGTGCTCACCGGCACTCTGTCAAGTATGACTCGAGATGAGGCCAAAGAAAAAATACGCTCTCTCGGCGGTGAAATCTCCAGTTCTGTATCAAAAGAAACTGATTTCGTGGTGGCTGGAGAGAATCCTGGGTCAAAGTATGAAAAAGCCTTATTATTAGGCGTAAAAACACTTTCTGAAGATGACTTCCTAAGACTATTGACAAATTCGGAGCGATGACGGTACGGCACACGATGGTTTCCTGGTGATCGACCCAAGGAGTACCTTACAAATGTTAGTGGTACATTATTATCTTGCTATAGCATAAAGATAATGTGAGCAACTGTTTGATTCTACAAGTATTTTTGAAAATATGTTAAAGTAGGCATATGGTTATCACTTATCAGGGCATGCAATCTTTCCGGGTCCAGTTTGGGGATACGGTCATCGCTTTTGACCCGATTTCCAAAGATTCTAAGCTAAAATCTGGCAGCTTTGGGGCTGATATTGCTCTGATTTCTTTGAATCATCCAGATATGAACGGCGTTGAACAGGCGAGCCGAGGCGAGAGGCGGGCTTTTATAATTAACGGGCCAGGTGAATACGAAGTGGGTGGGGTTTTTGTAAAAGCTTCCGGTTCTATTTCCAAATATGGCAGTCCTTCGACAGACTTAGGATCTGCGACACGGATCAACACAATTTATAATGTCAATCTGGAAGGCATGAATCTCTGCTTCTTGGGCGCTTTGGGTAATGCAGAAATCTCGAGCGAAGCGAAGTCTTCTATCGAAAATGTGGACATACTTTTCGTGCCTATTTCCGGCGAGGGAGTACTCAATCCTTCTGAAGCTTACAAATTTGCAGTCTCCCTCGAACCATCGGTAATAATTCCTATGAATTTTGATGAGAAGTCTCTGAGAGCTTTTCTCAAAGAAGGCGGGGAAGCGGCTGGAAAGCCAATAGATAAACTAACCATTAAGAAAAAAGATTTGGAAGGCAAAGAAGGAGAGATAATTATGCTGGAAGCACAATAGTTTGCTATACTATATTGTATGTTAGAAGGTTTGAAACAAAAACCGGAGTCTTTCCGTCAAAAAGTTGCTTTAAGTGGCGCGGCTCTAATTTCTCTTTTAATTTTTTCTGGCTGGTTCTACAGCAAAGGCTATTTCGGCTATTCGACCACAACTGCCACTCAAAATGAAGTGACTGAAGCTCCTAGTACAGCCAAATCTCCTCTCGAAAATACCAAAGTTACCTTCAACTCCGTTTTCGATCAAATCAGCCGAGAATATCAAGCCCTAAAAGACTCCATAGCCTCCGTTCTCGTGCCTTTCATCACTGGCATCGACGTTTACAACAAAGGGGATTCGAAATAATTTAATATAAAAAGTTTAGCCCCAGCCGCGTTATTGCGCGTCTGGGGCCGAGCTAGCAGCGTGAAAAAAACATCATCACTGCGGAGAACATAATGCAGGCGATCACCATACCCGCCATAAAACCAACACTACCTTTATCCTGGTTTGGTCTCCAAGCCATAGGGAACCTCCTCTGGCAACAGTGTATCACATATAAATACAAAGTCAACAGGTAAAATGAAGAGAAATTTGGTATAATTTAGCTATAAAATTAAAGCAAAATGGCTAAGGAACCCGAGCAAACAGAACATATAAACGTCGTTGGCAGATCTATTGTGACGGAGATGAAGGAGAGCTTCATTGATTATGCGATGTCGGTTATTACTGACCGCGCATTGCCTGATGTACGAGATGGGTTGAAACCGGTGCATCGCAGAATTCTTTATACTTTGCACGAGCTTGGATTAAGCGCGGGAGCGAAAACTAGAAAGTCAGCAAAAATTGTTGGAGATGTAACAGGAAATTATCACCCGCACGGCACAGTGGCGGTCTATGATTCAATGGTTAAAATGGCCCAGGATTTCGTAATGCGTTATCCGTTGGTAATTGGGCAAGGCAACTTCGGTTCGATCGATGGGGATAACGCAGCCGCCGATCGTTATACGGAAGCGAAAATGTCCAGAATTGCGGCCGAGTTAATGAAAGATATCAACAAGGAAACAGTTGATTGGATCCCGAACTACGAAGGAACTAAGAAGGAACCGAGAGTTTTGCCTTCTGGGGTGCCGAATTTGCTTTTAAATGGGACTTTAGGAATTGCTGTGGGGATGGCGACCAATATTCCACCGCATAATTTGAAGGAGGTGGTGGATGCGACAGCGTTCTTGATTGATAACCCGGAAGCGACGACCGAAGATTTATTGCAATTTATTCAAGGCCCAGACTTTCCAGTTGGCGGCATTATTTTTAATAATAAAGACATTCATCATGCTTACGCCACCGGCCGCGGCGGAGTAGTTTGCCGCGGGGTCGCGGAAATTGTGGAGGATAAAAAAGAGACGCAGATTGTCATCACCTCGATTCCTTACCGGGTGAACAAGCAGACTCTGGTTGAAAAAATCGCGGAGCTGGTCAGAGAAAAGAAAATAGAGGGCATCAAGGGTCTGCGGGACGAATCAACCAAAGATATCAGAGTGGTGATGGACCTAAAGGGCAACAGTCATCCGCAGAAAATCCTAAACGCCCTTTATAAACACACCCAGCTCGAAGACACCTTCCACTTCAATCTCGTCGCACTCGTAGATGGCGTGCCACAGACGCTCTCGCTCAAGGGCATTATTGAAGAATTTGTGAAGCATCGCGTTGTTGTAGTTAAAAGAAGGACAGAATTTGATTTAAGAGAAGCGGAAGCAAGAGAGCATATTTTAATTGGTTTGAAAAAGGCGCTTGATCATATTGATGAGATTATTAAACTGATCAAGAAAAGCAAAGATATCGAGACTGCGCGGGCTAATTTGATGAAAGAATTCAGGTTCTCCGAAATTCAAGCAAACGCTATTCTCGAAATGCGCCTGCAGAAACTTGCTGGGTTAGAGAGGCAGAAAATCGAGGATGAACTCGACCAGATTCAGAAATTGATTGCCGAATTGCAGGCAATTCTTGCCAGTCCGAAGAAAATGCTCTCCATCATTAAGAAAGAACTTTCTGAAATTTCAGAAAAGTACGGTGATGATAGGAGAACCAAGGTTATAAAAGGCGGCGTGAAGATCCTTTCGGTCGAGGATCTGATTCCGGATACCGAAAGCGCGCTCACCTTGACCGCTGGCGGCTACATCAAGCGTACCAATCCGGACGAATATCACAAACAGAAGCGCGGCGGAGTGGGGGTAGTTGACCTCGATACCAAAGAAGAAGACTTTGTTACTCATTTTCTGACCGCGAGCACGCATTCCGACCTGCTTTTCTTTACCGACAAAGGCAAAGCTTATCAGATCAAGATGTATGACATCCCAGAAGGCAAACGAGCGACTCGTGGCAAGTCTATTATGAATTTCCTTTCACTAGTCGAAGGTGAAAAGGTGACTTCCATTTTGGATATGCCGAAAGATTTGAAAGAAAACAAAGAATTATCTCTGCTTATGATTACTGAAAATGCTACAGGCAAACGGGTGTCAGCGCAAAGCTTCCACGATGTCCGAGGTAGTGGCATTATCGCTATCAAGCTTGATGCGGGAGATCGCCTTGTTTCTGTTTCGAAGGTTGAAAAGGGAGATTCTTGCATCCTAGTGACTGCTAAGGGTCAGTCGATCAGATTTAAAGAATCAGATATCAGAGAAATGGGCCGACAAGCTGGGGGAGTAAGAGCCATGAAGTTGGACAAAGGCGACAGAATAGTCGGCGCTAGCGTCGTCAATAAAGACAAACAGAAAGAAAGCGAGCTTCTGGTTGTCGGCGAAAACGGATACGGCAAGAAAACTAAAATTTCAGAATACAAAATCCAAGGCCGCGGCGGCTCTGGCATCAAAACAGGCAATGTGACCACGAAAACCGGCCAAATTATGTCCTCAAGTGTTGTCACAAGCGAAGAATCAGAAGTAGTGGCCATGTCGAAAAAGTCTCAAGTAATTAGGCTCGAACTTTCCGAAATCCCGACTCTCGGTCGCTCCACTCAAGGCGTGCGCATCATGAAATTGCGCCCTGGAGACTCTCTGGCCTCCTTAATCTGTCTCTAACTGTCAAGGACAGTCCTTGACACACGAATTTTATGACAAATTTAAAATACATAGCTCGTAAATTTCTTTCGGAAACTCATATAAAAAACCTTTTGAAAGGAGAATGGATACCAACCTTTGATGAAAATGGAAACGAATTACCAGGAATAAAAGGTAAAATGGGTGTTGCTCACATATCAGCCGAAGGTCATGAATTGGGAGTTGATTTATTTGAAATGCAACCAGGAAGTGCTTTTCCTCTCCATACTCATGACGGAGACCATATTCTTTATGGAATAAAAGGAAAAGTTTTTGTATCGGTTGATGGCAAAGATCATGTTATGGAAGAAGGAGATTCTATTTTTATTCCCGCCGAATATCCGCATGGAGTAAAAACTATTCCAGATAATAATCAGCCAACTCAATTTCTAGCTTTTGGCTACCCTCATAAACATCTGTCAGCAAAAGATCGAATGAAATTAGTTTAAACGAGCTCGTTGTCAAGGACAGTCCTTGACATATCTACAGCTAAAGTTTGTTTTATGAAGTTTTCTTTAGTCTCAAATATATAATTTATAAAATCTGTGTGAGTGATTGGTAATTTCCTATTTCCTGCTAAATCATTGAAACTACTCCATTTATATTCATGCGGTACTGTGACTAAACTGCCTTTGACTGGGTTCATATGAATGTATGCAGAAGTCCACATTAGCTGAGAATTGTTTTCTATGGGCACCGATTTAAATCTGTCTTGGAATACATGACCAACTCTATTATATTTTTTATTCATATACATTGAAAAACTTGTACAGATTTTTGACATAAATTTAGAAATCGATCTATTTTCAAATTGCTCAATCAATAAATGAAAATGATTAGGCATAAGGCAAAAACCATGTAATCCGTATAATCCGGGAGGGGATTTCGTTATTCGTACTCTAGATTTTGGCATTCTTAAAAACTCATTATTGTTAAGAACTTCTGTATCTATTCCTAGGGCAAGCCCAATCCTGAAAAGAAATGCTCTATAATCTTGTTCATCATAAAAGACAGTTTGTTTATTATTACCGCGATTGTATAAATGATAAATACTTTTCTCAGAAAAGTTTTTATAATCTCGCTTTTTCATAGAACAATTATACATGTCAAGGACTGTCCTTGACATCAGGGGGTGGGGATGACGCTAGATTTAAATCAATATATAATTAAAGCATGTCAAAATTTCAGGTGATTCTTATTGGAGCGTTTGGATTCATCGTTGTCCTTTCAGTTATTCTTTTCTCCAAATATCAGGGCGGCGGCCAAAAGCCAGCCAATGTGCTGATCTGGGGTACGCTCGCCTCCACAGATTTTCAAAATATTTTAAGCAAAACTTCTCTCAATCAGAGCAAAACTCTCCAAGTGGCTTATGAAGTCAAGAATCCGGAGACCATCGACTCTGATTTCGTAGAAGCGCTGGCGGCCGGAGGTGGACCGGATCTAATTATTTTGCCACATGAGAAAATCCAAAAAACCAAAAACAAGCTGACTCTGATCCCGTATGCTTCCTATACCGAAAGAGCTTTTAAAGACGCTTTTATCGCAGGGGGTGAAATCTATTTGACTCCGGAGGGAATTGTCGCTCTGCCTTTTATTCTGGATCCTCTGGTTATGTATTGGAACCGGAGCGTCTTTACTGATGCGAATCTCACCCTGCCGCCAAAATATTGGGACGAGTTTTACTCTCTCGCCGAAGTTATTTCCAAGAAGGACAATGCTTTAAATATCGAAAGAAGCGCGTCCAGCCTCGGCGAATTTTCAAATATCACGAACGCTAAAGAGATAATCAGCAATCTCCTGATGCAGGCTGGCACGCCTATTGTCCAACCAGTTGGGGGCAAAAATTATTCCGTCCTCGCAAATTCTTTTGACAAACCTTTGATCCCGGCCGAAGCGGCTATCAATTTCTATACCCAGTTTTCCAATCCCGGCAAGCAGTTTTATTCCTGGAATCGTTCCATGCCTAAGTCTGGAAATTTCTTTCTTTCCGGCAAGCTCGGCATTTATTTCGGTTTCGCGAGCGAGCTCTGGAGTATCCAGCAGAAAAATCCGAACCTAAACTTTGATGTGGCTCTCGTACCATCCTCTCGCGAGGCGGGAGTAAATGTCTCTTTCGCCAAATTTCAAGGCCTCGCTATTTCCAAGGGATCTAAAAATCCCACTGCCGCTCTAGCTGTGGCAACAATACTCACTAGCGCCGAAGGCATCAAAGCGGTCAATCAAGCGCTCAATCTGCCACCAGTGAGGCGAGATTTGCTTTCGGAGAAGCAATCTTCAAGTTATCGGGACGTTTTCTACCGCTCGGCTATCCGTAGCAATGCCTGGCTCGATCCTGATCCGTCCAAAACCGACGCAATATTTAAAGAAATGGTCGAATCAATCACGAGCGGTCGCGAACGCACCTCCTCCGCCGTCTCCCGCGCCTCGCGACAAATAGGGGATTTGCTAACTAATTAAAGAATTATGAATTATGAATTATGAATTAAGAATTATGCGGAAATACAAAAAATTATTTTATTTTATTTTATCTTTTAGCTTACTTCTTACTTCTTACTTCTTACTTCCAGTATTTACTTACGCTCAAGGCGGGTTTATTCCATGTGATGGAGTTGAAGTAAAATGCGACTTTCCCATGCTCATGCAGCTTATCTCAAATGTAATGAATTATATTGTACTGATGGCGTTTCCACTTGCTATTATCACTATCGCTTATGCTGGCTTTACATATATGACCACCGGCATTTCCGATAAGAAAAGCAAAGCCAGAACCATGCTTCTAAATGTGGTCATTGGCTTTGCCGTACTCTTGGCCGCCTGGGTTATTGTCCGCACGATGCTCACAGTTTTTGTCAAAGATACTATTGTAAACAATGTGCCGCTAAAACTTTAATGTATAATAAAAATATGAAGAAATTTATTTTTGTGTTTCTTTTCCTCTCACCTCTTATCACCTTAGCTCTAGATGATCGCAGTGGTAACTTGCCTCCTAGGGATCCTGCTCTAGGTCCTAGCTCTATTTCTTACAAAATAGACATCCCTCCTCCACTAAAATTTTGTGAAAATAAAGCTGATTGTACTCTGCCAAAACTCATAACTGTTTTAATAGATAGTATTGTGATACCGATCGGTTCAGTCATAGCTGTGCTCATGATTATGTATGCCGGCTTCCTTTATGTGACTGCCAGAGGCGACCCGACTCGGATAAAGGAAGCTCACGATGCTCTGCTTTACGCAATTATAGGCGCGGCTATTTTGCTCGGGGCCAAACTCTTGGCAGCTGCCATCGAAGGCACTATTACCCAACTTAAGTAACATGTGGACCAATATTAAAACCGCAGTTGAAGGATTTTCTGACATCGGTTTGAAGCTCATTCCGCTTATTGCGATTGTCGCCTTTTTAGTCTTTGTCTTAGGAGTCGGCCGATTTATACGATCGACTGGAAGCGAGACGGAGGTGACGAAGACCAAAAATATCCTAATCTGGGGAGTAATTGCCCTTTTTATTCTTTTTTGCATCTGGGGAATTATTGCCTTTTTGCAAGGAGACATTTTTGGCAGTATTGATATCGGCATTCCCCAAATTCGTCCATAATAAAATGAAAGACCTCATTGATACTGTATATAATCTCATAGACCAAACTCTCATCCCGCTCGCTTTTTCCCTCTGTCTTCTTTATTTCTTCTGGGGCGTGGCGCAATATATTCGCGTTGGCGCCGGAAGCGAAACTGCGGCCGAAGAAGGCCGCAGAAGAATGGCCTACGGAGTGATAGCGCTCTTTGTGGTCTTTAGCATCTGGGGTATTATAAACTTTATCAGTTCAGAGTTTTCTCTGCCAAACCCAGGAGGGAATTCTATAAGAATAAAATGAAAAAACTGAAATTATCTTTAATTACGCTAGGTATTTTTTTACCAAGTGTAGTTTTTGCGGAATATCTTAGTGGTACTGGAGGTATAATAAAGGGGATAGGCAACAACATCATAGGACCACTAATTCCTATTGTTTTTGCTCTAGCCCTACTCTTTTTCTTCTGGGGCGTGGCGCAATATATTCGTACTTCTGGAGATGCTAAACAAGAAGGCAGAATGATCATGGTTTGGGGCGTTGTAGCACTCTTTGTAATGTCTTCTATCTGGGGTTTGGTCAAATTTATCGGTAGTGATTTTCTTGGTATTAAAGAATCGGATAATACTACCATCAAAATACCCAACATTCAGAAATAATTATTATTCACACATATAAGGAAATAAATAAGGAAATAAATAAGACTGTATGCTACTATAATGTCATTAAACTGGTCGTTTAAATTATAAGTATTTATTAAATTAAAAATGAAAAAAGCTTTAATAGTTTCCGCTTCCGTCTTCTTGCCACTTTTGGCATCAGCTCAAAATATTACTGGTATATTAACTAATATTATTAAGCCTTTAGGGCTTATTGTTAATACTCTTATCCCAATCACGTTTGCTTTGGCCGTACTCTTCTTTTTCTGGGGTATCGCTCAATATATATTGGCTTCCGGAGATGCCGCAAAGAAAGAAGAAGGCAGGAACAAGATGATCTGGGGCATTGTAGCCCTTTTCGTGATGGCTTCCGTTTGGGGTCTTGTAAAATTCTTAGGATCTAATCTTGGAATAACAGAGACTCCAGCTGTTGCTGTGCCGGGTATTACTCCTGGAAGTGTACCTACGTACTAAGTTATAAGGGATATCCGTGACCATTCTCCTTGGTAAAATAGCTACCTTTATAATAAATCCCATCATTATTCTGGGATTTGTTGTGGCGACTATTGTTTTCTTCTTCGGTATCGCCCAATTTATCTGGAAAGCGGATAGTGATACAGACCAGGAGACGGGGAGAAAGTCTATTCTGTACGGCATTATTGGTCTCTTCATTATGATCTCTGTTTTCGGGATCCTAAAATTTGTTTTGAAGACGTTCGATATTCCTTGTCCATCGTTTTATTCTTGCTAAGACTCTGGAATAAAAAATAGAATAAAAAGATCCCCCACCAGCACGCTGATGGGGGATTTTGAATGTACAAATTAAATCGAAGGCCGAATGGTCAAAGTGATGGCCACATCTTCTTTTTCACGAGATAAGAAGCTCATCCCTCTTGTTATTCCTACGCTCGGCTGGCTTCCTCCGGGTAAATCTACTTCTACCGTGCCCTTGTCTCCTCTTTCCCAGAGAGTATACTTCTTGCCAAAGCCAGTAACATTATACTTGCCCCCAGTCTTCGGCATCAGAATTTCCTCACTCCAGTCCTCTGGTTTAGCGAAGATAACCAGAGATATTGGTTCATGAACCTTTGGTCCCCACTTATGGAGACTTTTGGCCCACGCTCCGTACCCGTACTTCAGGACTGCGATTGGGGCAAACTTCTTTTGATCCTCTTCTTTCTCAAGACTAAGACCTAAGTCACTTGCCAATTTTTCCCAGGTCGGCCGGTGGAACTGATACAGCCCGACATCCTCGCTCCCATCTTTGTTGATGTGAATGAGAACTTTGCCGTCCTTCATGTGCTGACAGCCGGACTCAACCATGCATATCTCATGCAGAATCGCGTCCATACCGACAGCGTAGGCTCTGTCTGTTCCTGTTGTCCTCGCTTGCGGCGAGGAAGATCCTGACGAATATTTTTTGTCGGCAACCAAGTAAGTAATCGAAACTGTGCCGACTAGAAATACTACAAACCCAACCGCCCATTTCCACTTTGACTTTGATTTTTTTGGGGGAGGTAGAGTTACTGGAGTACTAGATCCCGAAGCAACTACCACTGGGATTACCGGTGGCGGACTACTTCTCTTTTCCTCCTCTGGTTCTTCATGTTTTCTTCTCTCTCTTACTACAGCAAAAATTGCTAGTGGTGTAAGGAAAAGGAAGATTGCGGATAGAATCAGAGAAAGAATCCACACAATGTATCCATATCCACCCTCATCTTTCTTGGTTGATTCGGTTTCTTGTGTAGACTTAGAATTTGTTATCTGAACGGGAACAGGTTCAGGTTGTTTAACTTCTAATTTTTTCACCTCCTCTACTTTTTTCGGCAGTGGCACTGGCTGTTTCGGGGGAGGGAATAAGCTCCCTGCCCCGAAAAGCACCAGTATCAAAGCGGCAATACTTACAACTCGGACGTTTTCTTTTAGCCAGTTTTTCACTTCTTTCCTCCCTTTTCACCCTCCTTTCCTGTCGGAGGTTCTGATGCTGGTTCTGTTGGCTCAGATAGCAAGCCTTTAGGCTGAGCTGGTTCCGGCAGACTATGATTAATTGAGACTGCTGGTACCGGCCTTTTTCTTTTACCCCCGGCTTCGAAGTACGTTCCCTTGAGTTCCTTAATATGTTCCTTCTTGAAGATGTCAGCGATATCGCTTGGATCCATCTTCGCTTCTTTGTAAGCTTCGATGATTGCCAGGTCACGCGCGCTTTCGGCTAAGCCCACCAATCTCTTAGCAATGGCTTGACCTTTAGCTTCTGTGACCAAGCGTTTTTGTTCTGCCCGAGCCTTGATATTGGTCTGTTTTGCTCGCTCGGTCTCCAACTTCTGGAGCTGAACTGCCTTTTGGATTTCTGGGTCTTCGTCCGAAATCGAGAATTCCTCGATCACCAGATTTTCTGCGATCAACCCCACAGTAGTCATCAGGTCGTACTGACCAGTTGTAAGTTCTGAGGGCTTTAGTTCGGTCGCTTTGGTTCTGAGAGCATCAAGATCGATAATCTTGTACTTACTTATGATGTAAGCCTCGACTAGCGAGTCTAAGTTATCGAAAAATTTGCCACTCAAACCAAATAATAGTTGGTAAGGATCCCACACGGTGTAGATTCCTCGCCCGAGTATATTGACGCGAGTACCGTCGGATAAATCGACATCCATCATGAGGAACGGCCGGTCGATCTTCCAAAGAAGTTCATCGACTCTAGTCGTTTCTTCATCGATGTCGATCTTCTCTTCGATCTTTTTGATCTTGTCTCGGTCGGTTTTCAATCTCACTTTCAATATATCGAAAGTGTAGATGTGTCGAATTGGCCAAATCCAGCTAACGAAGTAAAGCCCTGTTTGCTCTGTGAACCAAGGGGCTTTGTCCTCCCCACTAGTTGTCTTTTCGATTTTCCTGGTGGCTTCGTTGAAGTAGTGACCTTTTACGTTGACGATGAATCGCTTGTATTTCTTTCCAGCGACCACCGTTTTGATCGTGCCGTCTCTGACATAGGTGAACCACATATTGTATGGAGCACCCACATACGCGAGTACGGCAAAAACGATCAGGAAAATTAGCAGCGTTACTAAAGGCAACACGAACGCCCAAATAATTGACATTCTCTTTCTCCTTCGATTTTATTTCAAAACTACGATTCTGTCGCCACTATACCATACTTGCAAAATAAATGCAACTGGGGTAAGATTGGGGCAGATTCCCATTCCGAGCAATTAGTGATCTTTTAGAAATAAAGGGTTGCAGGAAAGTCCGAACACAGGCAGTCGCGCAAGCGGCTGACAGAATGGTAGTAGGTAATACCTATCCGAGTAAATCGCGAGATGAGAACAGAAACGACCCGGTTAAGTCCGGCTGAAACGGCAAAATTCTTACCTCTGTGCAAGGCCGTGTCCCTACTCAGTTTTATAAAACTGAGTAGGGAAGTGCCGCTATAGGTTGTTAGCAATAACAATCACAGATAAATTATTGTTTAGAAACAGAATTCGGCTTACGAGAGTGGGAGTCTGAAAAATGCAAAAGCGCTCCGAAAGGGGCGCTTTTGCTTATAAATAAATTTTGACAACCCGCTTTATTAAGATATGCTAAACCTCCAGAGGTTCTAAATGGATATTATAAAGTTGGTAAATGTTGGGTCGCGGGTCACTGTTGAAGTTTATCTCGGTCGATCTTTGGTTAGGAAAATTGATGGGCGGTCGTTCAGGTACATGGAGTATGAGCGACACAGAGTAATGAACAAAGATTATATCGAGGTGTTTACTCTGGTCCAAAATCCAGATCCAAAAAAAGTGGATCAGATTTCCCCTGAATCTTTCATTGGACGGGTTCTTCTTGGTGCTCAAGTAGGAAATGAAAGGGAAACAGATTTCGGAGTTTCTTTACAGGATGTTCGGGTGGGGAATCTCAGCGGCTGTCACCTAAAGTATAAAATTATCTCTATTGATTGAATCACTTAGAGAATCATGAGCGAAGCTTTCTCTTCGCTCAAACTTTTTGGTGCCACTAATTAATAAACTCTGTGGGCATGGGGAGAGTCGAACTCCCATGTCTTGCGACACACGCTTCTGAAGCGTGCGCGGCTACCAGTTACGCCACATGCCCAATATTTTATAAAGCTGTGCCCCTCTCCAGTCTCGAACTTTCGTGGTTCAAGCCCCAAGACTTTTAAGGGAAATTCCAATATATCACACAAATAAGGGTCTGGGTCAGACCATTATTACACTCTATTTAAGTTTAATAGAGTAGATATTTTTGAATTTAAGAATTATGAAATATTACAAACCAATTGACGACAAAGTAGAACTATAAGTATTTTTTGTATAATCCGGATTATCTTTTAGAGCTTTTTGGAAAAATTCTATACTATTTTTTCGATCGCTGTTTCTAAAATAAGAAGCTCCCAAATCAGCATATAGCTTACCGAGGTCTTTATCGGCAACAATCAAGCTAGGTTGCTTAGAAATTTCTTCTTCAGCCATTAAATAATAAGACAGTGCCATTTTGTAATTTCCAAGAATATTATAATATGAACCAATATCATAATAGACTCTAAAATTATCCGGACCATTTGGAGCAATTACAGGAATAATTTTTAATTCATTGATAGAAGATTCGTATTGTTTTAAACAAGCATACGCATCTGCCGCCTCCCAATGTGCAGTTACTATATTTTTACTATCTGGATATTGTTTAATAAATTTTTGAACAGTTTCGCTTGAAGTTTGACAATCACCGACAGTTGTTTCAGCTCCAATAAGATTAATTATAGCGGGTTCATAGTTAGCATTTATCTGTAATACTTTTTTATATTCCGTAATAGCAGGGCCAAAATATCCCTCGCTGGCATATACCACACCGAGATTATAATGAGGCTTATAATTATTTGGGTCCGCTTGGATAGATTGATTAAAATATGGTTCCGCGTCTTTATAATTATTCTCTTTAAGAAGAGAAACACCAGTTTGGTTTAATTTATCAGAAGGTGTTATTAATGTTGTTGATGTTATTATTGGCTGGAAAAGGCCGCTACCACTCTTTATTTTGTTCCAGATAAAAAAGAATGTAACCCCAATTATGGCTACCAGCATAATAACACTTATAAAAATCAAAATCGAAGCCGATCTATCTTTGTGAGGTGTAAGTTGATGCAGATCAACCATAATTAGATTTAATAAATAATTATACCCCCATAGCGCTGAAATTTTGAGGATTTATTTTACTTGTAATATCATTAAGAGCCTGACTCAATTCATCAGCTTTTTCTTTTGGCTGCCAAACGAGGGATATACCTGATCCTTTAGGTGCTTGCCCCCGAGATCCGAGCATTTGTTGTGCGGCATTTTGAATTGTTACTGTTGATAATCCCAGCACCCTATCCACAATACCTTGCTTATTTAAAACATTCTGGATCGATTTGTATGGTAAGTGATTTTCTGACCTACTAATAACACCTGTTCGAAGCAAGATATATTCTGGTGTAAATTCAAAATAGTAATTTTGTTTCCAAATTGATTGATAAATAAGATGTATAAAAAACAAAATTCCGAAAATTACTAAACCATAAAAAAGACCAAGTATTAAAAGGATTTTTGTTAATATTAAAGAATAAATAAGACTATAAATTAAAGAACTCCAAATTACAGAAACCACCCAGGCTCCACTTATGGGATATGTCACGCTGGAGATTTTTTGGCTGAATTGTAATGGACTTGGCTGTGGTGTTTGAGGTTGAACAGTGGATGTCTGTGATGAAACCGATGGGTTACTTGTACCATGGATTTTTCCTAGAATTATATTTTTCAAGCTTTCAGCAACATCTTGATTGACCCCATCAATGTGCGCCTCTATACCCGAAGTGATCGTGGCACTGGCAATGTGGACATCGTACAAACCCATTATTCGATCCAGGATATCTTGATCAACATAGACATCTTGGATTTTTTGATACTGCACATGGATTTCCGTCGGAGCAAAGACACCTTTCTTAATAGTTACAAACTGCTCACCACAGTCGTAATAATAACGTTTGATATAGGCACTAATATAAAAACAATAAAGTACCAGAGAAATTAGAATTATTCCAGAAAATATCCATAGAGCTGTAACTATAGGGGTTGCGATCTGAGGAACATCACTAATGTATGGCGAAATGAAGACTTTTTCTATAATCGCAGTTATAATTAAAAAAATGACCCAGAAGCTAAATTTTGCAATTACTTTCTTCCAAAACTTTCTAGGGCTTAAAGGATATTGGAGTTGAAATACGGATGGTTGATTCATTTTAAAACGATTAATTGATGGTTTTAATTATAACATCAAATATAATTTGAGATAGCCAAAGCATCTAGGTCGGTCTCAATGTCATGTGCTGGGGAGAGGACTTGAACCTCCACTCCTTGCGGAACTGGTTCCTAAAACCAGCGCGGCTACCATTACGCCACCCCAGCAAATACCACTAGCGGACAAACCTAAAAAATTCAAAGCAGTTTGAATTTTTTAAGCCTGTGCGCTCACAAGGGATCGAACCTTGGACCTTGTCCTTAAGAGGGACCTGCTCTACCAGCTGAGCTAACGGCCCGAAAACCGTTGGGGCGGATTTCTCCAAAAACCGCGCCCGGGGAGACTTGAACTCCCAACCTCCAGGTTCGAAGCCTGTCACTCTATCCAATTGAGCTACGGGCGCAAAAA
>OBEQ013014477.1_pt1 | contig 56043 bp, 56 predicted proteins | sample 1670901 | NCBI WGS metagenome assembly OBEQ01 (sample SAMEA104232315, study PRJEB22302) | groundwater metagenome | biome: forest; feature: aquifer; material: groundwater | place: USA | collected 2011-08-07 | depth 5.4 m
AACGCCTGCCACGCGGCTCACGCGATAGATTTCATTGGCTACATTCTGGCCGTCAATGGGCGCATTTGCCGCCGTAAAAGCTCCGCTTACCAAGCCCCAGCGTGCAAGAGTGCTACCGCCGGAATAGAGAACAATGTCACCAGTAGAAAGAGCCGGAGTCGCTCCACTTGAGAACTGCGTCGTGTTTGCAGTGCCGTTAACGGTAAAATTACCGGTTGCTTCCGGAGTAAACTTTGAAAAAGACATGTTATCGGCAAATTGAGAAGCTGTTTGTGTATTCTCCAAACGAACGGCCTGATTGCTAACGCCTCCCGTTCCGCCATTGCCCGTTTTGACAATATGCCACGCAAAGCTCTGGTCTGTTGATGTTTTTGTAAAGACGGCATCGCCATCAGTCAGCGAAAGAGAGGTATTAGAGAGAGCGTTTGCAGTGGAGCCGCTTGGAGTCAAGCGAACAAGTTGGGTATTCACATTAAAGGAAGGGGCTGCGACAAGTGGCACAACAGTATCTGTCGCATCAAATACGCCCTGGGTTCCGCCACCGGCATTATCGGCATAGAGCGCAATGCCAGAGTTTGCATCGGCAGTAAGAGCGGCGAAATCTGAAGGTGCGATAACACCTGTCGGATTGCCATTCCCATCTCGTGGCGGATCAAGCATCACACGTACTTGCGACAATTGCTCGCCTGCAGTTTGAACTGCATTAAGCCCAAGCAGCGCGGTTGCCAGCGCTGATTGGCCCAATACTTGATTCCTACTTGCAATGGCTGTAGCGGCCAATGTAGATACGGCCGCTTCTGCCGGCAACGAACCGATAAACGCAGTAGGCCCCAAAGACGAAAAAATAACAGCAAGGACCGTTATTTGTGTCAAAAACTTCTTGAGTTGCACTCTCATAGTTTGTGTAAATGAAAAAACAATTAAAAAATTCCGCATAGGAAAACGGGTTTAAAAATGAAGTTGCACCTATCTTATCACCTTTCAAACGAACTATCATGTGGATAACAATGAATTATTTTTTTATGTGCCAATAATTACCTGATAAAACGATAAATCCTTCCCTTGAAAGGGTTTTGAGAAGTGTAATAAGTGATTTTTTATTAGGGATAAGATGTGGGTCTTTTTCAAAAAATCGTTGAATGTGCGCTTTACTAGATCCATTGCCATCCAACAAAAACTCAAGTATTTTCGCGCGAGCATACCGCTGCGATCCCTCAAAACGCGACTGGCGAACATACTGCGTGCTTTTTTTATTCGGATTAGGCATATCTTTCATGGCCAAAGCACCATAATCCATTAAAGCGCTATACCATGCATACGGATCTTTTTTCCAAAGCGCTTTTTGAATAAGCGGTTTTAATTCGTCATCGGAAACTGCAGTGCGATTTTGAAAGAAAAAATAGATAAAAATTCGCCTGATATTTGTTTCGATGAATACATGCGGCTCCTTAAATGCAAATGTCGCAATGGCGCGAGCCGTATACGGCCCCACACCTGGAAGCTTTTCAATATCCTCAATGTGTCTGGGAAAGTGCCCCGCATAGTCCGAGACGATCATTTGCGCGGCCCTTTGGAGGTTGAGTGCGCGCCTGTTATACCCAAGGCCCTTCCATATGCGCAAAAGCGCATCCACAGATGCCGTTCCAAGCTTTTTTGCAGTGGGAAATGTTCGCAAAAACTCCTTGTATTTTTCAATAACCCGATCCACCTGCGTTTGCTGCAGCATGATTTCCGAAACAAGAATTCTATAGGGATCATGGGTGCTGCGCCATGGTAGGTCATGCCTGCCATTTATGCGATACCAGCTAAGAATCGTTTGTTGAAATTCTTTGATCGAGGGTCTTTTCATAGACATGGAGATGCCCTTCGCTCATAACGGGTTTCCAGTTTGGAAATATAAAACTATTTGAAATGACACGGCTTCCGGGTTTGAGTTCGCGCAAGAGTTTTGGTTCAAGTCTCACCATGAATTGCGGCATAAGGTATGCTGTAATCACATCATAACCGGAAAGGTCTTGGCGCATAAAATCACTACATAGAGCACGTGCAGAACCCCTAAAACGCCCACTTCCCATCTTCAGGCGCGAAAACCATACCAGCAACGGATTAATTTCATAGCCAATAGCATATGCGCCCTTTTGTGCAAATGCACAGACAATGCGCCCGTCGCCTGAGCCTAGATCGGCTGTCCGCATGCCCGGCTTGACATCCGCCAAGCGCAACATGTCTTCAACGGATGCGACCCTGCTTGGCACAAATGGCGCCCCAAAAAGAGGGCTTATCAAAAGCCCAAGCACATAGAGCGTCATGCCGATAAGCACGAGCGTAAGAAGAACAAAAACGATCCAACCGAGAATGAGAAGCACAAGATTAGGATATTAAGAGATATCGAATGTTTTTTGTTTCGACGAATGGCCTTTCACAAGTGTAACACGCGACTGAGCAATGTCGAAATGCCGCGCCAATACTCGCGTAACGGCTTCATTTGCCGATCCCTTAGCAGGCAATGCTTTCACGGATACGGCGCAATGCTCGCCATCGATCACTTGGACCGACTCAATTCTTGCCCTCGTTTTAACTCTTACAAATAACTTCATTAATGGAGCGCTAAGTAACTGCCGATAACAGCTGCCGTTTCCGCGCGCAACACGGTTGCGCCAAGACTGATAATGGAAAAGTTTTTTTCTTGCGCAATATGCAGTTCAGTATCATCCCAACCGCCTTCGGGGCCGATAAAGATATTTGCTTTTTTTGGCACTATATTTTCTTTTTTCCAATCCGAAAAAAGTGTCCCACCGGGATGGTAAAAAAACGTCATATTGTTTGAAGCTGCAACCCTTTGAATCGCCTCATCAAATGTCAATGTGTCGCACAATGTAGGAATAACACCACGGCCCGATTGTTCAGAAGCCTCCTTCATAATGCGTAAGAGCCGTTCGGAGCTTGGCAAGCCAAGACGGATCGTCCTATTGCTTGTGAGGGGCACCACCTCATTGATGCCCACTTCCGTCGCTTTTTGAACAACAAATTCAAACAGTTCTTTTTTCAGCAGTGAACAATACAGCACTCCATATGTTGCCGTTTCATTTGCATTATAGGTGTGTTCAAGCACATCGAGCGCACATTCTTTCTTTGAAATGCTCTTAATGCAGCACAACACATCATTGCGCGCGCCATCGGACAACACAAGACTCTCCCCTACCCTCAATTTAAGCACATCATTAAGCTGATGAAGGAGCTCTTGGTCGGCAATTGTTATCGTTGAACCCGAAACATCAAATACGCCAATAAACCGATGAAGTTTCATAGCTTAGAGATCTTTCCCGAAAAAATTATGCGTAATATCTTTTACTTTATTGATCGGTATGGAAAAGCTGATATTATTCGACCCCTGAACCGTTGCCACATTCACTCCGATAACTGAGCCGTTCATATCCAACAAAGGGCCACCGGAATTGCCCGGATTGATTGCCGCATCTGTTTGGATAACCCCTTTCAGTTGCTCGACAAATCCGTTGCCGCCTGCGGAAAGGTTGCGATTGAGCCCCGAAATAATGCCAACCGACACTGAATTGCTATACTCTCCCAAAGCATTGCCGATGGCTATCACCGTCTGGCCAAGCTTAAGCGCCTCGGAATTTCCCAAAGTAACATGTTTAAAAGACGCCCCTTCAATCTTGAGAAGCGCGATATCCATTGCAGGATCACGGTACACCACCTTTGCGCTTCTTTGCGAACCGTCGGTCAATAGCACTGTGTAGCTTGCATCCTCGTCAAGGACCACGTGTTTATTACTAAGAATATAGCCGCTCGACGTAACAATAAATCCCGTTCCGGCACCCACTTTTTGGCGCTTCACTCCCTTTTGCCGATAGCTTGGGACTCTGATGTTAAAATCTTTAAAAAATGGATCATTGCCAAATGGATTGCGGTATACCACTTCGAGTTGCGGCACGTCTTTGGAAATAACAATCGATACAACGGCAGGACTCACTCGTGCAACAGCTTCTGTTAGCTGCTCATCGCGCGACTTTTGAACCCCCTGCGCCGTACCTCCCGATTGAAGCGCTTGTAATTTCTTTTCTGTTTCTAATAATTGCTTGCCAAGCGCCTCGTCACTTGCCGGTTTGGTAAGTTCTAATAATTTTATCTTTTCCAGTGCGAGTGAAAGTTTTTCATTCAAAAGAGCGACTTGCTGTTCGAGCCTTGTGATCCGATCCTGTGCGGATTGTTGAGGGGCGACTTTTGCAGCCTGCTTTTTTGCAACAGCGGCATTGATTGATGGGACCTGCAAAAGCGCCAGTGTTGCAGCAACAGCTCCAAAAATGCAACTTAAAACAAGTGTTCGTGCTTTCATATGTATAAATACAAACTTTTGAAAGTTTTCTTTCGTTAATTGTTATTATACCACCAGTTCAGCCTTTTGACCAGTCAAACGTCTGTAATGCATGTGTTTTGATGTTCATTATAATCCCCTGCTTATTGCCAAGCAAATGCCACTTCACCCCAGGGAGCTCCATTTTTTCTGAAGATACAAAAAGTGTTTTACCCTTTCTGAGTGCATAGTACAACGTGAAATACGATGCCAAATCATATTTTTTCACCAGTTCATTCTCTGGATTGTAATCCCGATATGCCCACAGGTGCGTACTATTGGACAATACAATATTCATCGCCGTATATGAATGATGTTTGTGGATATATTCGATAAGCTTTTTAAATGACGCTTGCACATCAGTTGTTTCACGATTCGGCTTTGCATATAATCTCTGAAGGAAATAGGCGAAGAGACGCTCGCTGTCGGTTGTCCCCTTGATATTATCTTTAAAATAAGACTTCAACGGTAGTTTTTCCGTTTCATCGACAGAACCGTTGTGCGCAAACGAATAGGGGCCGAACACAAACGGATGGTTATTGCGCGAAGCAACCATGCCATATGTCATCTTGCGCACATGGGCGATAATAGTATCCGGCTGGCGCCTTGCAAGGCGTGGCAGTGAATACAACAATTCCGGATCGCGAAATGCAATTGCTTTCCGTTTTTTTTCATAGACAATATCACCGTTTTTATAGGCGACCAGACCCCACCCTTCCGTATGTCCACGCTTAATGCCGGGAACAGGAGGAATGACACCGAGTTTGGCAATTCGGCGAAAGGCTTTAAGAGTTGCGATAACCTCTTTTTCGGAAAACATTCCTGCACATGCAAAAAGTCGGCACATAGCGAATGATGATAGACGTATATTCATCTTAGTATAAAGGGTCACTGAAAAAAGAAAAGACCGCCTCCCTCTTTTGTCAACCCTCTTGACCCTTTTCTTGTTTTTACCATGAATAATGCAGTATCATTACTGTATGAACGCTCAGCCACTCCTTGGCATCGTACCTTCCACACTACGATCATGAGTAAAGCGCGAGAGCACCCGGCAAAAAGCCCTTTGAGAAATAGACTGCGAAAGATCGGCATAGTTCCTCCGACTATTGACGCGATCAACCGCAAAATGGATATCCTTTGCCGCATTGCAACAGGCGAGCGGAATATCATGTCGGACTTGGCGTTTTTTGAAAGGCTTTATCAAAAGCAACTTGGGTTTTGTGCGCGCGCCGCTCATTGGAATACCTATCCTATTGATGAGTTTGTCGTTGCCATACCGCCTGTCATTTTCAAGGTTGTCGAGCATCTCAAGGCATCGCTGCCCGACATTCAACTTGAGATCGACCAGCTTGTCGCAATGCGCACTAAGAAGCAAGGCGCCAATAAGATCGCGGAGACTATGCTTTTTGCCCGCGACGGCAGGACTCGCCTGGCGCTTGCCGGATGGTCGCAAGTACTCCGGGAAGAGCCGGCGATCTATTCATTGCCAGGCGCGAACGCCAATCGGCTCATTGCTTTGTTGAATATCGCAACCGAAGCGATCAAGGATAGTCGACGCGTTCCCTGACCGCCATAATGCAGTGCGGTCTTTTTTTTCGAGAAATAAAAAAACCGCCTTTAGGTGGCGGCAAATAAGCGGCCGAGCATTGCAAGGCTCTCCATGAAGCCACAAACCTTCCTGCGAAGCCAGAAGTTTTGCGATTCCACCAACACAAGACTTGCGATTATAGAATCGATGAAAACGAAATAGATCGGAAACACGAGCTCTTCAAACTCGAGCTTGCTAACGCCAAAGAGCGAAACGGCAGTGCCGATACTGAATACCAGCCAAGCATGCTTGCTTTCGTCATGCGGCTCTTCGAGCGCGTGTTTGATCGTCGGTATCGCGCCGATGAAATCAGCAACAAGCGTAATGCACAGCCCAATAAGCGCAGATCCGCTCAAATACCATATCGCAACACTGACACCTGCGCACAAAAGACAGAGCTTATCGGTGAAAGTCCATCCCTTCTTTCCTTTCCAGAATGCAATAGCAGCCACAACGGCGCATCCGATAAAATTAGCAACCGCAAAAAAAATAGCGGGGTTCTGCATGCCAAGTTCAACGGTGCGATATACCATTTCGAGCGGGTGTGCGGCTGTCGTACTCGATATATAAGAGATCATTGTCAGAAATGTCACTATCGCCCAGATAATCCATCCCGCTTTTGCCGGCTTGGCATCACCAGAAAAACTATCCTTGCCATAAACATAAAACCCGTAGAGCGTAAGTATCCCGCCAATGATTCCGCAGTTTTGCGCGAAATGCGTATTGATCATGATGTAAAGACCATACGCCAATACTATCACATCCTAGTCGCATTGTCAAGAATGAAGTTGTTGTTGCTAGCGATTATCGCCGTTGCCATGAAGCTTATCGCGCTCAAGGCGTGAGAGGATTTTTTCCATATTCATGCGCGCAACATCCTCCAGAGAAACATCGAGAGTTGTCGCGAGTTGCGCCAAATACCACAACACATCTCCCATTTCTTTTGCAATTTCGTGTCGTTGTTCTTCGGTAATCGCGCTGTTATTATCGCGAAAAATTTTCTTCACTTTTTCCAACACCTCTCCCGTCTCACCCGCAAGTCCAAGTGCCGGATACACGAATGGCAATCCGACAACAGGGTATTTTGCGGTTTTCTGCGATTCGCGCTGGTATTCTTCAAACGTCATAGTGAATTATTTCTCTATTGCTGTATTTTCGGCACCGTTACGGGATCGCCGATTTGAATATCGTGTTTTTTAGCAAAGCCTGCCGGCACTTCGAGAATGATCTGGGCTGGATGCACAGGCTGAAAAATCCTAGGATAGGTATCGGGAGTAAGGCTGTGGGAAATATCAACAACTTTTTGATTCTTATCAATCCAGATGATATCAATGGGAAACGTCATGTCCTTCATCCAAAAAGTATAGAAATCAGGCTTGCGCAAGATATACAGCAATCCGCGATCCTCTGCAAGGCCTGTGCGACCTCCCAATCCTCTCTCTTGTTGTTCGCGCGTTTCGGCAAGCTCCACAGATACAGCTGTTGCCTTCACGGTCATTGGGTAGAGCGTCGGAGTTTGAACAGAAACACTCGGCGCTTGAGTTGGGGCGTTTTCGGGATTAAGGATGGGCTGAGGAACAACAGGAATCTCTTCCTCTTCTTCCTTGGAAATGCCTTGAGGTTGATTGTTAATTGATGGATTATCAACGCCGGTCTTTTCTTGCGCCTTACCAAATAATGAAGGAATTGTTGTGCCGTTTTTCTGAACACGTTGCTGTTCTTGATTTGCAGATGGGATTGCACTCTGCTCCTTTTTCTTAAAAAAAAGCGTATAGCCTCCATACGTGCCGCCTATAACAATGAGTACTGTAAGAAGCAATGGGACGAACGACTTTATTGTTGGCTTTCTTTGCTGTTGGAATGTATCCATACCAATGTATTATATCACAGAGCGGCTGCTCAAATAATCGATAATATGCTCTATGACATCTTCAATCGTTTTTTCATTTTGAATACATACATAGGGAATAGGCGACTGGCGCGCATCAGAATCCCAGCGCGCACAATCATGCAAGCGCAGCCGAATCGTTTCTTCGCTTTCGCCCCGATCGGCAAGCCTTTGGCGCAAGATGTCTTCAGATGGAGCAAGGACATAGAAGGGCAACAGCGCGTGAGGCGCATATGCATGGACTTTTGCCAAACCGACAGGATCGATTGTTTTCAAATAAATGCGATCCGAATCCGTAAGTACGCGATCAAGAGATGTTTTGAGTGTGCCATAATAATCATTTCCGTGCACCTGTACCCATTCGACGAATTTTTCTTCCGAGACCCATTGCAAAAATTCTCCCTCTGGCACATGAACATACTCATCGGGAAAATTCGACGGACGGATTGAGCGCGTGGTAATGCTCTCCAACCAGCCAAAGAAAGGAAATCGCTCAAGCAACGTACGTGCAATGACCGTTTTACCAACACCCGATGCGCCGGTAAACGTAATGAGTTTGATCTTTTGATCCTCTTGCTTCATAGTATTTCATTCAAACTACCATTAGACACCGCTCTCTGTCAAAAAAATGAATCTGTATAAAACAGCAAAACTCTTCCGTGGACATCTATCTGGAGGGTCACACGGACGGCAGGAGTCTGAGAAATTTTTCAGCAGAAAAATATTCGTACCCGACAGATAAATGTCCAAGAGAAGAAAGTTTTGCTGTTCCTTTATACTATTCTTACTATTCCCTTATACGCGTCAACCTCCACTAGATCACCGTCCTTGAGGCACCTCGTTGCGTTTTTTGTTCCAGTGATACATGGCTTGCACAGTTCCCTCGCCATAATTGCCGCATGGCAGGTGATACCGCCTTCATCGGTTACGATTGCGGCGCACTTTTGCATGCCGACAACGTAGGTTGCATTGGTCATGCAAGAAACAAAAATATCCCCTTCTTTTATTTTACAAAGGTCTTGTTTATTGTGAATGATTGTTACCAAACCGCGCACTCTGCCCTCATACGCAACAGCTCCCCTTACTTCATTTTGATTCGCACTCTGCATTGAGTGGATAGGAAATTCATATCCGCGATTAGCGCAAAATACTTCGAAAGTACGGTCGGAACAAAAACTCGAATCGGTAAATATATATCCGCTCATGCGATTTTGAATGGCCGCAATATCCACCCATTCGCGTCTCGCCAATTTTTCATATTCTGATACGCAAAGTACATGAGATATTTTTTCATCAATGCCTATACGCTTTATTCCATGCTTCATGTGCCTTTCGACTTGCTCATCGCATTCATATAAAATACCTTCCGACATCTTGCGCGACTCCCACGCAATTGGACGCGCAGAAACAAATGCATCGCTGACCATAAAAATATAAAAAGACATGATCTCTCCAATGAGATTTGAAATATGTCTAAGGTTCTCGAAAAAGGTGTCAGGTACCTTTTCTGTAGCAGAAAAGGTACCTGACACCTTTTTCTCAAGTTCTGCGGTGTTTTTTTTGAATTGATTGTTGAGTTTTTCAAAAAGCACATCATCATCGATAAGTCTTTTTGTAATGACGCTTTTGAAATGGAGAAAGTCCTGTTCAGTATGGTAAAAATGAACCCTTATTCCGTCGTAATGAAAAATGATCGGATACTCCCATCCGAAATGATCCCGCAAACACTTCCGGTATCCTCTCTCCCACGCTTCAATGGAAAAGAGACTTATATCTCGCCTCACTGTTGGCCGTAACCCTTTCATAGTTCGGGATGATTCTCGATATATTCTTTTACTTCGCCGAGTATTTCTTTTTTGCGAGGATAGGTCAATGTCTGCAGAGCTTCAGAATATGAAAGCCATTTTCGTTCGATAATACCCCCATCGGGATCTTCGTGTAGCTCTGCTTCGGCTAGAACAATGCCGAGATAATAGCGTACGGTCTTATCGTATTCAATGCCATAATACGAACAGACGTATTGATCTTCAAAACAGATATCAGGTACTATCCGGCATTCACTGACACATCCTTCTTCTTCCAGCTCGCGAAGTGCGATTTTCACGGGATCATGCTCCCCTTCTTCGGGTCGCCCTTTTGGAAAATCCCAAAAGCCTTTTTTGTTGCAGACGAGAAGAAACAACATATCATCGCCTCTTTTTTTTATCGGGATGACACCGTAAGAATATTCGCGCTGACGCATCATAGCCATTTATTTCTCTTAAAAATGAATACAAATATGCCGGAAATGCCCACAGTAACTCCGAGGATCCAAAAAAATGCCATCGGCGAGTCGGCTCCGGGCAATGGCACATTCATGCCATAGAGACTTGCGATCATGGTCGGGATGGTCACAAGGATCGTAAGAGATGTGAGAAGTTTCATGGTACGATTCAATGTATTCGTCATGATTGTGGAATACGCCGTGCGGATATTTGCAATCGTTCGGAGGTTCGACCGGCACATTTCCATTAATTGACCATAATTCAACGCGATATCTTCCGCTAAATCCTCGTCTTGATCATAGAGCGGCAGAAATTTTCCCGAAAGCACATTCTTAAGTACAGAATGTGTTTGCTCCATGGAATACAAAAAATCACTAAGGATCCCCTCATAACGGACAAACTTCACAATATCGTCATTTGTAATGCGCTCGAGCTTAAGCATGGAAATTCGTATGCCCTTGTTCATTTGATAAAGAAATGTGGTGAATGACGTTGTAATCTGAGAAAATACCTGAAGAAATAATTTTGTCTTTTGCGTAGAATAAAGATTTTTCATTTCTCGCGTTTGCGCCAAAATGGGGCACTGTTGTGTGCACACCGTAAGAAAAAATTGTTCGCCAATGACAATAAGGATCGGTAATGTCATGGCATGTGTCGTATCGATGACAGGATACCGCGTAAAGACATAGACAATTCCCTTCTCCACTTCAACACGCGGAGCTTCATAGGGGTCAAGCGCATCATGGATCAAACTTTCTTCAAGTCCGAGTATTTTTGAAAGTTGCGCAATTTCCTGTTGTGTTGGATTTTCAACATCAACCCAGGAACCGATTTTGAATTCCTTGAGCTTGCGTAACTGTTCGTCTTTGATGTTTCTGTAATAATACGAAATCATATGATAGGACTATAGCACAAAAAAATATCCCCGTTCATGTTCGGGGATGCTCAACAAGAAAAGACGTAAGTGAATCTACCCAGTTGGGCATGGTAACACCAAGGCCTTCAAGAAGCGCCACGTCAAATACTGAATTCGAAGGACGCGGTGCAGTCACTTTTGGCACTCTATCTGCCCGATATTGGCCAAAGGTAATCTCTCGTACGCGCGTTTTCTTGCCTGCAAGAAAAAGAATCTGCTGCGCATACTGCGCCCAACTTTCACTAGGGCCGCTATTTTGCATATGGATGATCTGCGGCAAGCGCCACTCTTCGCCATTCCAATGACGTTCAAGAAGCTGGAGTGTAGCGCGAGCTGCATCGTGCGCATAGGTGGGCCGCATCACTTGGTCACTCACAACAGGTATGATGTTCAATGATTCGGAAAGTTGCAGTATCGTATTGACGAAATTAGTTCCATCCCCGAATATGCTACTCAGACGAATAACAGTTCCTTTCGCATATGTTCCGACATATAATTCTCCGACGTATTTCGACACGCCATAGACCGACTGAGGATTGGGAATTTCATGTTCTGTATGCCCCTTGATCTGCGGCTTCGAGTTAAAAACATAGTCCGTGGAATAATAGATCAGCGGAATATCTGCTGTGCGGCAATACTCCACTATTGCACCTGTGGAATACGCATTCACTCTCAGTGCAGCCGACGGATGCAATTCGGCCGCATCTACATTCGTAGCGGCCGCCGTGTGAACGATTGCCGCGGGCCGCAGCTCTTCAAGCGCTGTGATTATTTTGCACGATTCCCACGAACAATCGAGTTCGAGGCGCGACGTAAACAGTGCATCGGGAATGACTATGCGAAACGCTTTTCCAAGTTGCCCCGAAGTGCCTGTTACAAGGATGCGAGATGTATCAATCATAACTTCAACGCGCCAAGGGTCTCCATGACGCCTTTCAACATCCGATCTTTTTCGCTTACAATTCTTTCGGGGTCTTTGATCGGCCAGTCAATGGCAAGGAGTGGATCATCAAGCGACACCGCCAAATATACTTGTCCCGCAGTCCACAAATCACCGGTAAGATAACTATACACACTATACTCAAGCGCCTGAAATGAATTGCCGCATCCTTGAGGAACAAACAATGCGCTTGTTTCATTCAACTCGAATGTTTCCACGCAACAAAACGAGGGAAGTGATTTGCGTAAGTCAACAATTGCAGCAAAGACCTGCCCACTCACAACATGAATGAATTTATCCCACGGTTCAGCATGAATGCCGCGCGTTGCACCGCGATTATTTACGGAAATATTCCATTGTTGGTTTGTAAATTGTTTGAATGACTCTCCCCAATCACTGCGAAGTGGTGTTCGGAAACTTCCCCGCTCATCGGAAAAGAGTTGAATGCCTGTGATATGCAACAGTCCCGAAATTGATGTCTCTTGTATTTTCATAGGTACGGTTTACTCTCTCGAGAGCCATGGTATGGGCATCTGGATGACATGTCAAGGCCATGAGTTATTTCTTTTTTGAAATCTTCTTTTTTATGAAAGACAACTGAATATCTTTTGAGGTGGTCGTTCCATTCCTATTGGAACACACAAGGCGATAGGGTTTTGCAATTTCGTAATCTGATTGAAGATAAAGGGTATGGCTCCCGGTTGTTTTCTTCTTTCCTTGCCATCCGCTTGCGCCACCCTCTCCTCGGCAACTTTCCGCATAGGAAACAATCCAAGAAAATGTCACTGCTTGCTTTTTTGCCAGTGTTAGTTTATCCGCCTTTAACTCAATAATGGGTTTTTGCGTAGAATTATTGAGAAGCCACGACGGAGAGTTTGCCGACACAACATCAATAGACAATTGTGCTATTCGTTTAACAACAGGTGTGATGGTGTCATTGATACATTCAAGCTTGTATGTTGCGCTGTAATTTGGTTTTACCTCAAAACTGCCTCGCGAGGCTCTGCCGCTACTCCACCATGCAGGCCCTTTTGCAACACATGATGTTGCATTCACCGCCTCCCATGTAAGATACGCGGTTTGGCCTTTTGCAACTATTTCCTTATTGGTCGAAAATGTAATAGTGAGAGAACGAGCTTGTTCTTCGCGTTTTTTTTGAAGGTCTTCAGGGGTTGTAACGACAATATCCTCCCATTCTTCATCCCGCGCCGTTGTCGCGAAATCAAGTCCCAATTCATCTCGCACATAGGTTTCTGCTGTGCACGAAATACCATATCTTCCGCTTTTTAAAGGTGTGAAATATCCGAACCCTTCAACGGGTAATTGTTTTTTTGCGTCCTCGGCACTGAGACCGCTAATGCCATAGGAAACAAATGCGCATTTTTCGGCATCGTGCGCTTTCCATGTAGCAGTGACTTTTTCGCCTGCAAAAATAGCTATTGGCTCAATGGAAAATGAAGTAATAGTCGGCGTATGAATACCCACTTGAGGAAAAGTGAGATCGCGCCCGTAGTTTGTGACTGCAACTTTTGCGACAGCGCGTTGTGAAATGGTTGTTCCTTTCTCGCCATCTTTCCAGCTGCAATTGAGATAATACTGCGTCGTAAGCAAAGGCGTAAGTGTGATTGAACCTTGTATTGGCAAGCTCTGGCTGTACCATGTGCTTGTAAAATCCACTTGCGCAAAATATCCGTCTTTATTTGGCATATACGCAAGCGAGTAACACTTTATTGCTCCAGGTGCATTCCAAGATACATCAACAGATGACCCTCGCTCTACGGATTGCTTGCTTGCTGTTAAAATAATGGTTGGTTTTTTTGGTCCAACGGCAATAAAAATATCTGCACTATTTGAATAATTGGTTGACTTTGTTTTCTGAGTGCATGATATCTGATACCTCCCCGATGCGCGAGGATGGATAATCATCGATCCCTTTGGATCAAGGCCGCTTGCTTCACTCCATTCATCTCGAATATCCGCTTGCGTACCATAGGTATATCCATGGTACCCATAACAATAATCGGCATCCCTAGCATCCCAAATCAATTTCACACTTCCGCCCTCCTCGACTGTTTCGCTATCGACTAAAAAATCAATTACGGGAAATCCTCCATAGTCCGGCAAGACATCTTTGTCGACATCGATTGTTACACTGCGCGTTACCGGTTTTTTAAGAGAGTCTTTTGGAATGCACTTAAGCGAATAATAGTTGCCGTCAATCCATGGCCGCACCTGCTCAGAACCTCGAACAGCTTTTCGCCCCTTCCAAAATCCTGAAGCTTCGCAATAGTCGGCATCCATGCGCGTTGCATCCCACTGGATGGTTACGCTTTCTCGAAGCTCTCGGACGGTTTGTTTTGATGAAGAAAAATCAAATGCGGCCGACTGCGCAACAGCAACTTCCGTACCGCTCGAAAACGCCACAAAGAGAATGAAAATACTAATACTTATTGAAAAAAGAGTCTTCATATGTCTTTGTCTCATCTTAGCCAAAATCGCATACAAAGACAAATTCCGTTATCCATGGAGTGATAACGGAATTATATCTCTTGTCTTAGAATCGCTCTTAAATACTTATGGAGCGATTGGGCTCTTGCCCTCATTGTATGTCCTCGAAAGGGACATAGAGTGCCTTCATAAGAAGGTTGCGATACTGTCGTCAAATTGTAAGAAAACATGAAAGGATTGTGGTATTCCCCATACCTAATTGTCATCATAATCTGATCGAATACGTTGCCGTAGCAACATTGCAACTGATTCGTTCACCCTTTCATGCATATGAAAACTGAACGCAATGACGGTTGTCATATTCGAAATTCTCTCTCAAACATTATGAATGAAGTTATGAATGAACTGCCGATTAGGTTTCAGTGAGGTCGACCACCTTACCGCCTAACGCCTTCTAACACTTAATGTAACACCGCTACAGTCAAAACGTGTCAACAAGATGCTGAAGTATTTAGTGAACCACAAGTGGTGTCAATCAATTCGCATACACACATCCTACATCTGGTTATATCCATGCTGTAAAATGAACATGTCCTTGAGAGAAGGATGCTTCGCGAGTTTCTTACGCACGCGAGAAAGCATGAGCTTAACAGCATTTTCAGTCTTTTGGATCGCTTGAGCAATTTCTGTGATCGATAGTTGTATCTCATACCGCAACAGGAACACTTCCTTTTCATATAAAGGAAGTTCGTGGATCGCTTTTTTAATCACATCAAGATCCAGATGAGCTTCTATAGTTGTTGTGACACTTTCTGCTAATTCGGGTTGTTCATCCAGCGAAACAGTCTTGTCGCAGTCGCGGTAATAGTTTACGAGCGCATTATGGGCAATCGTCAGAAGGTAGGTCAGATACGAAGCCGTATTGTGCGTAAATTCAAACTGAGATATTTTGGTAAATGCTTTTAAAAAGGTTTCTTGCCGTAGGTCTTCCGCAACGTCACGGCGAAAATTGACATGAAAATAGAAAAAATTGAACACCCTCTCGCTATATTTTTCATAGAGAAGCCCAAATGCTTCCGGATTGTTTTTTGCAGCTGCAACAAGAGCTGCATCTGTAAACATATCCATACCTTCAACCGCCTATGAATGAAAGGGGCGTTCAAACCATTGGACATAGTATACCATTAGTACCCCCCCACTTTCAAGACCTATGGCGACCGGAAGGTGGTTCATTTTTTTGTTCATTCAAGAAACGAGTAGACACAAATGCCGTAGGCAACCGCTACATTCAATGATTCCTTCTCTCCATACATCGGGATATGAAGAATAGCGTCACATTGATCCAAGACATCAGTGGATATTCCGTCCACCTCATTACCGACTACAAGTGCAACTCTATTCAGAATATCCACAGATACCGGATACGACCAGAATGGTACTGATGATGGGGCCTGTTCAAGAGCCCATACTATCCAACCCTCATCATGAAGGAGTTTGACAGTATCGATGGTTGAACGTGCAGACTCCCAGGCAATGGTCTTCTCCGCCCCTAATGATACTTTTGCAAATGCAGATCTTTCTCTGCCATATGCATCTATCGGCGCAGGAGTAATGCCGCAAAGAATTATTTTTTTGATGCCGGCCGCATTGCTCGTGCGGAATATCGAACCAACATTATGAATACTACGAATGTTGTGAAGTACTGCAATCATTTCCTTAAAAATGAAATCAATCGCTCAAAATACTGCTCGACCATATCCGGCCGCTGAAGATCGTGATCCCCCTTTTGCACCAATAACGGCTGATAGTAAGTATAGACAAGATCATTACTTGCAGGTGGAACTTTGTCATCATCTGTTCCTTGGAGTATTAACACGCTTTTTGAATCAAGAGAAAGCGAGAGAAAATCCTGTTGATAATCTTTCTCGGCGTTTTCGGTAAAATACGTATTCGATAGATAATGCTCCTTCATCATTCTTCGGTGCCTTTGAATATCTAGTTGAAAAGCCCGTTCGTCAAAATATGAAGCGAAATTATCCCATGTTATGAGTATGTCACGATGCTGTTGTCGCGCAAAAAAATATCGCAATAACTGTTTCTGGTTAAATCCTGGCGCAAACAACGCCATCTTCTCTGGAATGGTTTTTTTACTGGAAAGATATCGAGTGATAATACAGCATCCCAAACTAAAGCCGACAAATGCGATCTTTTGAATAGACGGGCACTCCTTATGAAAGGTGTCTACTGCAACGTCCAGTTCTTTTGAAAGCTTCTCCACTGTAAGATCCTCAAATGACCCCTCCGAAAGTCCGCAACCTGAGAAATCAAACCGGAACATAGTTACCCTACTCTTCAGGGCATCAACGATGTGTTTGAATTTTGATTCGAGAGTAGTCCGCTCAAATCCATGGACAAAAATCATGCCTCGATCACTCGGTGCTTCATCCACTATGCCGCGCAACATTTCTCTTGTGTAGTTTTCAAATTCGACAAGCCTTGCCATACCGCTACTCTTGTATCCTGATATTTTGCACGCTGTTTTTTTCAAATTCGTCGATGTATTTTTTTAAAAACGGCTGGCGCTTTTCCACCTCCTCGCGTGAGCCAATCGATGTCAGTAATTCAGTCCCCCATCGTTCAACAAAATCCCTCGTGGCCAATCGTTGGATTAATTCGCTCCAAAAAATCTCATCATCATATTCCCTGCGATACCTTTCCACTTCATTCCCTTCGACAAATTCATCTTTCAGTATAAATCTATTCTGCTCCTTAAAAAATTCAACCATATCCCCTATTTCCATTTTTCGTGCGAGCGCGTAAATATATTGTTCAAGCTGCTCATAGCGTTTATTCCGCTCGTCATCCGTATGGACACCATTAATCATCCATTGAGCCAAATACATACAACGAACCAAATCCTCAAATTGGCCGCGCGTAAACTCTACCGTAATATTTTCTTGATATGCTTCTTCCATAGAGTGTGATCATAAATGATAAGGAAAGCTTGAGAAAGAATCTCATATTCTTCTCAGTTTGGCAAGCACTCTCATGCCTTCATCCCGCAGTGCTATACCTATCTGATCCATAAGTATTTCTCGAAACAATCTCGCAGGACAAGAAACATTTTCAAATACTCTCTTACGCAATGCGTTGATAACGCTCTTTATGTCTTTCGACTCAGACTCGATGATCGCAAAGGATCGGTCGAGATAACGCAAGCGGTGCGTGTCCGATGTCGCAATAAAGGGTTTATTCATTTTTTGCGCGAAAGCAAGCGCGCGATCATTCGCTCCATGGAAATGCTGTGAATAATACCAGCTCCATTCGATTGCATCAAAACAGTCTTCATACTGCTCAAGTTTTTCCCACAACGAGAAAATCCAATAATACGGATGAGGCGCAATAATAAAACATTCGGGATGCGCCTGCCTGTAGGCGGCAAGTGCACAAAACGATGTGATGCCTTCGGCGTCAATGCCGCAATTGAGTATGAGAACATGCCTGCCCTGAATCGTTTTTTCCATTCCCGGAATAAGGAGGATGTTTTTCTGCGCTGCATATACAGCCATTTCATCTGAATAACCGAAAGCATTATGAAGCGTAATTGCAAGCACGTCAAAATGAAGGCGCGATGCTTCATCGATCCCTTCTGGCAGTGAATACGGGATACTGTCCTGCGGGTCTTCACCGCTGTGAAAATGCAGATTTGCCTTGAGTTTCATATTAGAGAAAGAATAGCATAGTGAAATGGAAATAGTAAAAAAGACCCCGTGGGGGTCTTAGGTGATATGAAATGTCGGGTGAACGTCGAGAGGAACATCCTCGATCACTTGCAGCATTTCAGGAATTGAAAATGGTACTATACTGTGTCCTTCCAGAAAGCTTGCTGCACGATCGATATCCCCTGCCGACTGAATACTCATAAACTCGTCTGCAAGTTCTCTCAGGACTTCGATTGTCCTTGAGACGTCAACGTCAAGCTTTCCCGTATCGCAGTCGTAGGAGAAGCCGTGGCGCGAACGCAGCCAATTATACTGTACAAGACTTCCGCCGCCATGCCCCTTGAATCCCCTCTTGAAATCACTGAAGTAAAGGGTAAAGAGCGTCCACACGACATCGCGCAAATCCTCTTCGGTGATGTATTCGCGATAGCGGCAGTATATCAGCAGGTCAATTCCCAAAACATCGGCCTTGCCTTCTTCGATGATCGTATGATACTTCTTGAGCCGAGAGCGCACCTCCACATGTTCGGCTTCGCCTGCAACTTCCGTAGGTCCCATGCCATGCGCAACTTCATGCGCTCCGATAAGCAGGCGAAATGCCCGAGGAGTACAATACGGTACTGCATGGCTCGGAAACAAACGCTCAGCAATCGGCTGAAGAATGTATTCAGGCTTTGCATCCAGCATCAACCGCGAAAATACCTTCCTCGATCCGACCATCTTATGAATACGTCGGTCATTGGGGAGATTCTGTGCGGTAAATTGCCGCCCGAATGCAAGTTCACCTCCACGAAAAACGTCATGCACCACAACCATCGGAATGGATGTGCCGCGCGGGGTAAATCCGTGCGATTGCGCCAAGTTCCGATCGAACTCGAGCGCATAGGGAACAAGGTTCTCAAAAAATTTCGTCGTTTCTTCGTCCTTGATTCCGATAAACGCTTGGAACCCCGCCTTCAGTCCCATAAAGAGATCGCGATGGACTTCGTAGGGGCCGATATTGATCTCGAATGGCATGCCCGTGGTCGCTACCCAAGCAACATCACCATACCAATAGTTGTTCGAAATCAGTTCTCTTGAACGATGCTCGAGGTATGTTTTCAATGGCCCTTCACCAAGCATGTCAGCGGCAGCTCTTAAATATGTATCCGCTTCTTTGAGATCTCTAAGATAAGCATTACTATAGGGAACGGCCAAAAGACTATCCTGATTTCTCACAATAAGCGTATTCGGACTTTCGAACGCTTCTCGATCATTCGGATTATCTTCCAAATGTGCAGACCATTCTTCTTCCGTGATATCGGAAGGATAATGCGCAGCGCCGGGAGGCCGAGAAACATCATAACCCGGAACAAATGAGGTGAACTCATCGGCGCTATCCCACGGATCGCCGTGAATACACATGAAGTCGTAAAGCTTCTGGCCCTGTTCGTCTGTGCGCTTACTTATATCGCAAGCAAGACCCGTGCTATCTTTCCATGCTTGCTTGCGATATACCGCAGAAATAAGCCGAGCAGCATGGAGGCAGTGCATAAGCGCTTGGTATTCACTATCTCCTAATGACGAAAGGTCTGGTGTAACGTCAATCCTTTTGATCTTTGAAAGGCGAGTTTCGATATCAGTCATTACAATCATGTCAAGTGTACGATGCCTCTTATATACCATGCCCGATATGGCACTGTCAATGCTTGAGTATCGCAAAATAAAAAGCCAGGAATGCCTAGCTGACTACCAGGCGTTTCTGGCTTGCGCCGATGCGCGCTAATGATTCTTCAAGCGCTAACAATGCATCGGTGTATGATGCCCCTGCCGCAACAAAATAGCAATAGCCGTTTCGCGACAAACAAGGCAATACAATGGGAATGACGCCGGCGGACTTCGCATTACTTAAAAGCGATTCGCCAAGCGCGTCCTTGAGTTGAGCAAATGAAGTGATGTTTTTGCCCGGATGCACACGCTGCACGATACATGTCACGGAACCGGGTAACGATCCTTGTGCAGATGCGAGCGATAGTTGGATTGATCGAATATAGGTGGAAAACGTTACGCGGAAATTTCCTTCAAGCACATACCGCTCCCCTTGTTCACCCTTGATGCAGTCCCAGTTGATAACACAGGTGAGCCGAGGATGTTTTGAAAGAATGTGCTTATACAGTGGCGCAGTAGATTCTTCCATCCATGCAGCGTCATCCTTTGTCACAAATGGCAGTTCGCCCAAAACGGAACCCACATGCGAGACGACGCCATTATCCTGAAGGCAATCCTGATTTGTGATCCATGAATCGACTTCTCTGCCTTCGATAAACCGCTTCACGATAGTCATGGAAACATGATTTGCGCCAAGTGATTGCTCCACAATAATGTCTTTCAAGCGGCGTTCATGTTCGGCTGCAAAGCGCGCAAGAGCATCATCGGAACTCCCGAATACCATGCCAAGGCCCGATGCCCACGCAGGAAGCTTGATAGCCACTTCTCCATACCGAGATCGCATAGCACGAAATGCACGCGCGAGATCTTGTTGTCCAGACACTATTCTATGCGGTGGAAACAAATCTATGAGCTTCAATGTATGTGCGAGGCGTCGCATGTGCGCTTTGTTATTTCCGTAATCGGCGAGCTTAGATGGGATCGAAAGCACGTGGGCATCCCAATCCAATCCGAGATCTGAGACGACTTTTTCTTCCATGCCAGCTCGGGTGTTAAAGAATTCAATCTTATGCCCTTCTTGCACAAGGCCGCGGATGGACTTTGCAATACGCTCATCGCGCAGTCCGGGATACAAGTCGCCAGTAGCACCAACAGGAATACTCATGCATTCATCAACACCAATGCCGATACTTTTGTAATATTCCAGCAAACCTCGAAGTGCTTTCTGGTGCATATGCGGCGATTGTGCAATCACCGCAATGCCACCAGAATTAGTCAAAGCTCGAGATGCGTAATCTTCAATGCCGGGAAATGTGAAATCCTCCAATGCCTGCATTGCGTTATGAATATAGATGATATCAGAATTCTTGTGCTTCATCATGATTGTAAAGAACTATTGGCTCCTTCGAAGCCGATTGCAATATCCCCTGCTGCCACGATACTGTAAATCGAATGCGAAAAAGAAAAACCCCGCTTATGGCGGGGTGTTGATGATTTTTTGAGTACTACTTGCAGCATCAAACTTCCACCGCCAACTGCAGGGTAAAGAAAAAGCCAAAAAAGAAAGTGGCGGTGTGATTAATTATTATCTTCATACACATAAACAATACCATGCATAAAAATTCTGTCAAATAAAAAACCGACCATGGTTGTTCCCGGTCGGCAGTTAGGTTTTTGCTTCCATGAATTTGCGGATACGGTCAGTCATCGCATTGTTCTCGATCCAATAGACCGCAAACGGATTTGGAATCACGCAGAGTCTTTCAAGCGCGGCTGCTTGATGTGGACAGAGTTCGCGGAATGGCGCAATAGTTCCGCGCGCATTTCGTACGCGATACCCCGTCCCAGATCGTATCTTCCTGTCAACATCATCAAGGAGTGTAATGCTGATTCCGTTTTTCTTAAGGCATGACTCAAATGCAGCAGCTTCCTCGCATGTTGCAAACCGCTTCAAATGCGCTTCACCGAAATCACCGGACATTCCCATAACATATGGATCGCCAAGAGCTCGTCCAATGATGCCATCCAACTCCATATCTCCCATCCGCAAAAGCTCTTCATGAGATACAATTCCCTTCTCATATAACACAGACGTAATGGCGTGACTTACAAAGTATTCCATAAATCGCGCGTGAGGATTGTAATACAATCCTCTAAACATCAAGATGCGTACCGTCAGGAATTGTTCAAGCTTTACTGGATCATCACAGTAGACGGCGCCATGTTCATCGAGCCGGATCGTATCCCAGAGTGAGCAGACAGAAGGGTTGCGCCTGACAATTTCAGAAAGCATGCGATATTCACGCGTAGCATTCACTCGGGTGTATTTCCCATACCGCAATAGATAGGCATCCACATCGCGTGCCACATACGCAATGCGATCGGCATAGTCAAGCATCACGCCGAGCACGTGCCGATGCTGGACGATATCAACGAGAAGAGTTTTGGAAAGCCCATGTTTTTTCTTAAGAGCTTCCCAATTGGGTCCCACAAGTAGGGTTGCGACAAAGGCATCTTCGTCAAACAGAGCCGGATCGATTGCCTTTGTTCCGTCGCCATGCGCAGGTGTAAGTGCATCGTGGATGAGTGCTGCAACGCGCAAATGTTTCAGAAGTCGGTGTTCGATGCCGTTATTCAGCCCCATGAGCGTGACAAGTGCCGACACATCATTCACGTGCAGATACCGCGAATGATTAAACCGCTGCCCCATTGCCACAAAACCTTCTTCGAATACTGCTGGATCATGGAGATTGCCGAGCTGACGGATGTGTCCAAGCCGATAGAGCGCACATGCGCGTATACTTTCCGTACACACGCCGCCTTCTCGTACCAAGTAACGCACATCCGAAAATGGCAGAAATGGAACAATGGCTTCCGGGTCTTCATAATCTATCACATGCCAATGTCTACGAAGATCTGCTCGGATTTTCTTTGGAAGCATTGGTATCCATGGCGGCTCTTTTTTCTTCGCCATCATTGCTTCTCTGTATCTTCCATGAAGCTCTGCCAAAAAACTCATGTTCCGCATTTGTGTACCCGCTACGCGACTGTGTGCAATCCTTCCTCTTTCCACCTCGTCTTGCCACTCAAGCAAATTACTTTGTGGCAGGATTTTTGCCAACACTCCGCTCCGATAGCTTCGACGCACTTCATGATTCAGTGTGCTGAGTAGTTGATTTTGATGGCTTTTTCCTGGAATGTATCTGTCCTTGCATATATCTCCCAACTGATGTGGTAGGAATATAATGTCTTCATAGTCGATGATGGATTCCATCCCACAAAGACGCGAGTTGGTTATCCAATTGTTCATGGATTCATGTCAAAAGAACGACTGATCACACAGTCGTTCTAGTCTAATAAAACAAAAAAGTCAATGGGTTCGGTATCGACGAAAATATGCTAGACATTTTTTGAACGGTAGTGTGTTTAGAATATCCACATGTTCCGCCCATCCGCGGCGAGCAATCGCTTCGCCAAGCGGGATGTATTTCAAATGCTCCGGCGCATGCGCGTCTGTGTCGATCACTAGTTTCGCTCCTGCCTGCACAGCCATCCTCACATACTCGTCACGCAAATCGCTTCGCTCTGGATATGCATTGATTTCAAGTGCAACATGATACTCTTTCGCCGCTCTGATGATTTTCTCCATATCCACCTCATACCCCGGACGCTTATTGATGAGTCTGCCTGTCGGATGATACAACACATCTGCAAAGGGGTTTTTCATGGCGCGAATAATCCGTTCGGTCATTGCGGATCGTGAAAGTTTAAAATGCGAATGCACAGCAATGCCGACGATATCCAGTTTTTTAAGCGCGGCATTACTTATATCCAATGATCCGTCTTTAAGAATATTCACTTCTGCGCCTTTAAGAATGTGGAATCCCTTTTTTTTGAAAAAAAGATTCTCCTTATTTATTTCTTTTGCCTGCCGCCCCAATCCTTTCTCATCCAGCCCTCTGGCAATCGCAAGTGTCTTTGTATGATCCGTAATGGCGATATATTCTCGTCCCAATCCAAGCGCGGCTTGTGCCATTTCATGAATGGACGCTGAGCCATCAGTCCAATGAGTTTGCGTTTGCAGATCCCCACGCACTGAACCATACGAAATGATGTGTGGTAATGCATTATGAAGCGCTGCTTCTATCTCGCCACTGCCGGTCCGCAACTCCGGCTCGATATATTCCATGCCAAGCGCATGATAGATGTCTTTTTCTGTCTTTGCGGCAAGTCGTTTCTTACCCTTCCACAACCCATACTCATTGAGTTTCATCCCCTTCTTTGCTGCAATTTCGCGTACAAGAATAGTATGTTGTTTGTCTCCGGTAAAATACTGCAGTGCCGCGCCAAATGATTCATCATCGACAACCAACAGATCGGCTGCCATTCCATTTTTGAGCCGCACATGCGCTTTTCTCGCACCTTTTGACACAACCGACGCTACCTCATCCATGCGAACAAATGCATCAAGGACTTTTGAGTGTTGTGAAGCGGTCACCAGGATATCAATATCCCCTATCGTTTCCTGACGCCGTCGGATAGATCCGGCTACAGCTGCATGTTTGACTCCTGGCACACTTTGCAAAAAAAGTTCTATGTGTTCAGCGAGCGGCAGAACAGCGCCCAGTATCCTCCTGTTGCCGTTCTGTTCCAAAAACGCCAATGACTGTGCGATATGCCCTTCCTTTTTTTCACCAAATCCCGGCAGATCTCGAAGTTTTTTCTGCTGCACTGCATTTCTGAGATCTCTCAATGTCCTCACTCCCAATTTTTTATACATCATCAATATCATCTTGGGCCCCACGCCTTCTACCGCGCGCAATTCCGAAATGTGAATTGGATATTTCTTTTTGAACCGCTCATATTCTGCGATCCGCTTTGTTTTTAAAAACTCTTCTATTTTTTCTGCTAATCCCAAGCCGACTCCAGATAGTGCATCAAGGCCCTTTCTTCCCTTTTGCTGATAGAGCGCATCAAGCCCTTGAGGGAAATCACGAATACTCTCAGCAGCCTTCTCATAGGCGCGAGGCTTGAATGCAATACCCTCCATTTCCAAAAAAACAGCCATCTCATCAAATATATGTGTGACTGTTTCATTGATAGTGTTCATGGCACTACCTCAAATGCGCCCCGATTGCATAGGGGTCTTCCTGACGAATGATTTCTTCGCTTTTCTTCATGTGGCGATACGTCTCTTGCAATCCCTCAATGAGATCTTTTCGCGGCTCCCATCCAAGTAGTTGTTTCGCCTTCGAAATATCCGCACACGAATGGCGGATTTCCACGACGGATGGCGCGTATTCGGGCTGCACTTCCTGTCCGGTAATCTCTCCTATATGCCTTACGACTTCATTAACGGAAATGCCCGTCCCCGATCCAACATTAAACGCAGTGCCGAAGATTGCCCTATCTTCAGCAAGGAGCGCACTCTTCACTGCGCGTACCACATCATCCACATGAATGAAGTCCCGTGTCTGCTCACCATCGCCATTGATACGTGGCTGCACCCCACGCAACAAGAGATTTATAAACCGCGGAATTGCTGACGCATAGGGTCCTGCAGGATCTTGGCGCGAACCGAATACATTCATATAGCGCAGTGCGACCGTCTCCAATCCATAGAGCTGTTGGTAGAGCCTGCAATATTCTTCGCCGGTGAGCTTATGGAGCGCATAGGGTGAAAGCGGATGCGGATGAAAATCTTCGCGCAATGGCATGACTTCCTGATCGCCATAGACTGCTGCGCTGGAAGAATACACCACGCGTTTCACCTTGAATCGCCGTGCACTTTCGAGAATATTCAACGTGCCATTCAAATTAAAATGATGCGTTGTTTCCGGATTCTGGATAGAGAGCTGAACGCCCGGCACGCCTGCAAAATGAATGATGCCATTGATCGGAGTAAAATGTTCAAAAATATCTTCAAGGCCGTCGCAGACATTGCGGCGGTAGGTTATAAGTTTTAGATTGTTGCCGTGATGCGCCAGATTCTCGCGATGTCCACTGGAAAGATTGTCTACCACGATCACCGTATGCCCTTCTCCCAGAAGAAAGTCCACCATGTGGCTTCCAATAAATCCCGCGCCTCCTGTTACCAAGTATGTCATATAATGGATATATACTATCACTCATGCTAAAAATGGCAAAGGCATACCCTATCTTACCGCGCGCTGATCAATGCAATTATGTGATCAGCTAATTCTGCATGAAGCTCATCGACACTCCTACTTGCATCGATCTTCCGCCACTTCTCCGGATGGCAATAGTTTGAAAAAAAATCGTGGAAACCTTCGCGCGCCCGCGTATGAAAATGCAATCCTTCGTCTTCAAATCGTGTTTGTTGTTCTTCAATCTTGCTATTGCGCCGCAAGCCCACCTCAGGATCAAGATCAAACCAATAGGTGTAATCGGGCTGAAGGTGCCCGGTCGCAAATGAAAGTAAGAAATCAAATTCTTCGCGTGAACACACTTGCCGCACATAATGCTGATAGGAAAACGTCACGCCGATATACCGGTCGCACACCACAATCTTTCCTTTCTCAAGCGCAGGCACTATCACTTCCTGAATATGCTGCGCTTTATCCGCCAAGTACAAAAGCAGTTCTGCAACGGGTGAGAAAGTTCCCAAATAACTTCTGTCTAGTAATAGCTCACGAATGCGCCTGCAAATACCCTCGCTGCCGCCGGGTTGTTTTGTCAGTAAAGCGTCATGCCCTTCTTGCCAAAGCCGCTCCACAAGCATCTTTGCCTGTGTTGTTTTACCCACACCCTCTCCTCCTTCCAGAACAATAAACAATCCCTTCGATCGCCGCTCGATTGTTGCCGTACGTTCCTCCATAGTAATTTCAGATTACTAAAGACATACCATTGCGTCAAATGAACGCGCTCATGTCAACAATATCATTGACATACACACGCAATACCTCTACGCTTTTGATATGTACCTTTGCAGTCGAACGTCATGAAAAAAGACTATTTCGAAATCCCCAATGCGCTTCGCGACGTCAAAAGCTACTACAAAATACGCGATACATGGGGTACGATTATTTCTACGTGGATTGATGGATTGTTTTTTACTGTCAAGCATGCATATCTTGCCCACGGCCTTTCCGAGCAGCAATCCATTCCTCTTCTTGCGCTCAGCAAGCATATCCAATGGCAACGAAGGACATGTCGACTTGTTGATGTTGGCATGAAGCACCTCGGATCGATGGATCCCCATCTTGGAAATGACTTGGCGCATCAAAACGCAAATCTTACGGATTTTTTTCGACTTTCGATTGTTGATCTCACTCGTAAGTGCATCGAAGCGCGTATACCGATGTGGCGGATACGCCTCGCATACTTCCCTTCTCGGCCTCGGCGATAACGAGGCTTTTCTATTACTCCTCAATGACTTTTAATGACTCGGGAAATACTCCTGCATTAATGAGAATATGGAAATGTTCGGGGTTATGAATGCGGATATGTTCTGCAAGCTTTCCTCGCACCGGCTTCATTACAAGCTGATGACGTGCCGCAAACTCAATGATCCTGCGCGTTGCCTCTTCAATGCCATCCTTATCTTCGACCAATATCTCAATCTCGCCAACCGAATAGCCCGTATCCGTGTAATCGATATCAATCACAAACCCTTCCTTTCGATATGCCTTGCGATTGGTGGTAATCATTCCTATCGGACGATATCCCGAATATTCCAAATCTTCTTTAAATGTTTTATGTGATGGCAAATGTAAATATTGCCGAATCTCCTTCTCCGTCAAAAGTTCATCGTATTGGTCAACGGCATTCGTATCATAGCTCTTCATGGCTCGAGGAACCTTCAGCTCGCATTTACCGTCACGGAAACGAAACCAGATGTCTTTCGTCGATAATGCATAATCGCTCGTATCGTAATACGTATCGGTAAACGTTTTTTCACTCTCAAATTCGGCTCCTTCAAGCAACCTCTCACGCTCTTCATCGCTTAATAAAAACTTTTTCTCAACTTCTATCATACGGGTTCATTTTTATATTAACGCCCGTTAACAGTATAGCCATACATAAACGTTAGCGCAAGCTATTGACTTTTTGCTGATTTTGTGCTATAATGGTTTCATTATTACCATGCTAAATTATATTATGAATATAATGAATACACTCCAATCAAGGGTTTCAAAAGTGCTTTTTGGACTCGCACTGGGCTTATTCACTGTCCTTATTGGATCATTTTTGTATACAACCCCTGCCAATGCGCAGCTCACCTGCAATGTCTCTGATACTGCCATGGTTCAAGCTGGGACTTTTAACTGCGGAAAGATCCATTGGCGACTCCACCCGGAAGATGCTGCAAAACTCAAAGGCGATATTTCCGGGTATTTGATGAAATATCAGCAAGCATATGAAATCATAAAAGACTTCACGGGTTATGAACGTCCCGAACAAGAATTAATCATCGAAGAGCGCTGCCCTTTTGGAACAAGTGGCCCTTCCTGCCCGAATGGATCAATGCTGAAAGATGTGCCCATGTATACAATTGGCAATGCACTTTTTATTCGCAATGATTTTTTTGCAACAACATTTCCATTTCTTGTCTCAGAATCACGCCAGCCTTTCTCCGTAGATATTCTGCGCCAAATGGGGCGCGCGTTCACTCCTCCGCAGGGCGGCACGGCAGATGGATATATCTGGGATACTGCATTGCCGGACAGTGTGGCTGAAATTCAGGGTGTCTTTGGAATGATCCTCTACTCACAGGTGAACAACAACATGGCGGAAAAGTTCTATTCGGATGAATGGTGTGCCAAGCAGGGAAAGGGACGCCTCTGCTTTGACTTCTTCACAACCATGGATCAGTACACATCAATTAAGTACGATCAAGCGTTGCAAGACTATGCCGCACGAAAAGACAATTTTGATACGCTCTTTGCCATTCCCTACTCCACTCTCAATGTTCCGTCCTCATCTCTGACAATTCCTTCAACAACCACAATCGTCCCCTCATCGAATCTTCCCTTATCGCAACGGACAGATATCTATAGCGCGATGATTGCTCAGCTTGCCCGTGACGCGCATGGACAAAAATCATTGTTTTCTTTCTATGATGGATTACGCAAAACATTGCGCGCCTATAATTCCTATCCCACTGTTGCGGTACAACCTGCAAGCTGGCATCAAGACCCGACTGTCCTTCCGATGGATTTGAAATACCAGAAAGCAAATTACTTTACCTATCTTCTGAGCTCATTTTCACACATAGATTTTTCGCAGCGATTTTTGCAGTGGAACTTCCCACTCGTCAAAGAAACAAAGGATCTCATCCTTACAAATGTCAATGAAGTAACCAATGAACCGCGTATTCCTGTCTTAGGAAATAGGATTCTATCTCGTTCATTTGCAAAACTAACGCTTGCTTCTGCTCCACGCAACACAACCGTTGCGGATCCGAAACAAACATCTTCTCTGGTACTCTCGTGGGATGGTCCTATTGACGTTGCATTCACCTCTGCAAATGTCTACCGAACAGATTCTGATCGCGGCATTTCTGTTTTGATCGCAAAAAACGTAAAAGGAAACAATTACGTCGATACAACACTTCAGACCGACCGCATCTATTTTTACGATATTACTGCAACGGATGCGAGTGGCCTTGAATCCTCGGTGAGCTACCGTGTCGGCAAACATCCTTCACCACCAATCGCTCCACTGCCGTTTGAGCAAGTATTCTATTTCTACTCCTACGGTCCTGCAAAAATAGAACCTACCTATGCAGAAATCAACTGGGGAACCACAAAAATCGCATCGGCAAAAATAATGTATGCGACAATTGAAGGCGGTCCCTATATCCTCCTTGAAGATAATGACAGAAAATTTGGAGGCCAATTTAAACTGTATGATCTCAAACCATCGACAACCTATCATTATAAAGTTGCGGCTGTCGACACCTTGGGCTTGATTTTGGAACAAAAGGGCACGTTTATAACCGCGACTCCAAAAAGTGTTCAACCTCCTGCAGCTGCAACTCCCCAAGAACAGGCAATTGTTTCTGCAGCTTTTATTCCCCAACAGGCACAACAAACCGTAAATACCTCTGGACTTCCAAAACCATCCGGAGTATACGTATCCGAAACAGGCACAGGAAACTCAGTGAAAATCACTTGGAAAAGCTCAAAAAATAAAAAGTTGCTTACTCGCATTTACCGATCAGCGATTCCTCACACAAAAGGAATTGCAATAGCAGAATTCAAAAGTAATACCACGCTTTGGTACGACAACAATGTTGAACCGTTCACTCCATATACCTATACACTTGTTCACGTATCAAAGGATAGCGGACTCGAATCTGAGGGATTTCCCTGGACACTAACCATTTCCCCGACACCAACATTGGGACCTCAGAATATCCACGTCACAAACCAGGGACCGTCAAACCTTGTTCAGTGGAATGTACCGACGTATTTCACCTCTGCACGATCCGTCAACATCTATCGTTCACTTGCAAAAGGACAACTTGGCCGCCAAGTAGCTGCAGGACTGCCTGTCAGTGAGAAATCATTCCTTGATACTCCCCCTCCCCAAAATGAAGTGTGGCATTATACCGTGCGTATTGTCACAAAACTTGCAGTGGAAGGATCGAACAACAACCAATATCTTCCGATTGTCACTCAGCATCTTGCTCGAAAATAATATTATTTCAGTTCAATCAGAAGCGCTTTGCCATCGGTAAAGAATTCATCGCCGACAAGGGTCTTACCACTTGCAGGCGGCACCATTTGAAACTCATCGTCCAATTCCACTACGTCATGCGAATGAAAATCCTTGCGGAGCGCTTCTCGTTCACTATCGATATCCGGATCAATGGCATGGACCGGGATAAGAATGCGAGACTTCAATTTGATGCTCTCATCAAAATGCACGGCACCGACCCATATCTCATGTTTTCCATCCACAACATAGGGACTTTCCCAAAGATGAATGTGATGCCGGCGCTTCAGAGAGCGCTCCTTCACAATCTTTTCGTATGATATATCATTGGGTCGGCCATTCCAAAAAGTGGTAATACCGGGAGCTTGCGGATAGGAACGTTTTAATAATATCGAATATGCCGCACGAGCGGCGCTTTTGATTGTCAGATCATCCGACTTAACCCAACCGGATACTCCAAATGCCGAATGAATTCGTTCTTCAGTGCCCACAAGAACTACATTAATCGGCTCAGTTGAAGAGCCGGTGACTTCTTCGGTATAGCGGGGCAATGTATCCGTAAGCTTTGGAATAATCTCTTGTTGAGTTATTTCAATGCGGTCTAGAGAGGGGTCAAGTGTAGCGCGCAAAGGATGCGTACGGAAAAAATATAAAGAATAGAAAAGGAAAAAAAGTATACTGATGCATGCATAGAGCGCAATGAGAATGGGTGATTGCTTCGGACGCAGCATTATTCCGGCTTTAAGGCGTCTGCGCACTTCGAGACTCGTGATCAACGCCGCAAGCCATGCACTGCCAAGCGCAATACTTGCTATCACATCCGATGGCCAATGAACGCCCAAATAAATGCGGGAAAATCCTATACACACCACAAGCGCTGCTCCCAAAACAGCTATTGCAATGCGGAGTGAAATGCGGTTGGTCGTTCGAAAAAGAAGATATGTCAAAAAACCGTAAAAAGAAACGGCTAATAATGTATGGCTGCTCGGAAAACTGAATCCAACTTCAATAGCCGTCGTATTTACAAGATACGGACGCGGGCGCGTCACAAGCAGCGTTCCCAAAAGGATAAAAAACTCCGCTCCAACAACAGAAAGAATAAGCGCAACAATGGCATGCCACATCCGCAAAAATGCAAAAAGAAGCAATGAAAGAAATACACCAACAGCAACGACCTCCCACCGTCCAAGGTCAGTCAAAAAAAGCATCCCGTTATTAAACGATGCTCCACGAAATACTTGAGTAAGATTAATTATGGCAATGTCATACTGAATGAATGGATCCTGCCATTTAATAGCTTCGAGTGTCGTATAGAAGAGCACACTGCATGCCAAAATAATCGCAATACCGATTGTCACATGCAAACCAAATGTTTCGTCCGGCGTAAACCGACGCTTAAAAAATTGCGTCAGTAATGAATGGCGAAAAGCAAAACGATGCAGTATACTACCAAGTCGTTTCATGATGTGTGTTTCAAAAACAATTCTTTAAAAGAACCTGTCCAGCGCACAAGCGCAGAAGGGTATTTCATATAGTGAATATCGAATTGGCCTTTGAATCGCGAAAATCCTCGCCAAGAACGCGGTTCGCCTTTCTGGCGGAATACGCCGAAGTCCAAAAATCGTATTCCTCTCTGCAAAGCTGTTGCATACCAATACTCCATCATGCCCGTTCCCGCCGGACTCGCTTTGGCCGATTCCAAGATATAGGACGCAAGATGCAATGACTGTGCCGCTTCCGGAATATCCAAAAACGAGAAACCAGCTTCAATCGGCGCATCCGGCACGCCCTTTCTTCTGGCAGCAACAAAATGCACAAGCTCCCCGTGCCGTTTTACGAATTTCTTCACATAATCAATCATCATTGTTTTGAGAAGAATGTCCTTCTTTGCCTTGCGGTATGCTTTGTAAAATTCTTCCGCAGATGGTACAAATAATTCCCATTCATTTTGAGTGAGCCATTTTTTCCTCTGTCGCTGTGCATGCTCGGACCAGCGCTTCCAGTATTCGCGCCCGTCACCGATATCACTAAAACCGTACATCATGAGATCCATCTTAACCCATGGCCGCTGCCAACCGCGCGGAACATCAAGTCTTCGTTCGCGCTGCCAAATAACCATGCGCCTTGGACCTGTCGAATCTATTATTGGCTCAGTATCCCCGAAATATTTTTCAAAATGCATGAATCCATGATGCCATCGCAGTCCCCATTGAGGGTTGCTTCCAATAACAGAAAAACCTTTGCGATATTGCATATCGCGATCAAGATAGGCTTTGCAATTTCGATGTGACCGGTACCCTTCCGGCAATGCTCCTGCGATATGTTCATCGCCCCTGTGACGAAATATACCAAGACTGTTATACCATATCATCCAACATTGCATGGGGGAAAATTTCGTACGTAGTACGTCAAAGAATTCCGGTTGGGAAAACGCATTCACGCAAAGGTACCCTCCGGACGCAAGGACAAACTGCAATGAATGCACAAATGAAGGGGTCAAAAGTTCGGGAATAATATGCTGTCCCTTAAAAAGATCAAAAACAATCAAATCAAATTGTGTACTCATGGTATCGATAAGCAGGGATGCGTCTCCTTGCATGACCATCCATCGATGTTTCGAGGGAAGGTTGCCTATTTTTTTTGCCAATTCAACCATGTGCGAATCCCATTCAACAATTGTCACATGAGCCATTGGATACTGTTTCAAGAGATACGGCACAATCCCCCCGCCTCCCAAACCAAGCAAAAGAATCTTACGAAACAGTGCTTCTTTGGGAATCGGTTGTAAAAGCTTTTTCAGCACAGATGTCATGTAGTGCGATGATTCGTCATATCCATTCACAAGAATTTTCCATCGCCCGAAGTTGCGAAGCACCGTAATACTGCCGTTTTTATCCGATTGTATTCTTTTAGATTCAAAAAGCCAGCTCATAGTCATTGGTATATCACTCAATGGTACGCGTAACAGATTCTTTTTTCAAGCAAGCAAAAAGGATGCTTCTTTCGAAACATCCTTTTTGTGTTGAATCTCGATTAGTATCGTGAATCATCTCGTGATCCGAAACCGCCACGACGTGGACCGCCTTGTCCACGACCGCCGCCGCCTCCAAAACCACGACCGCCGCGATCACCGCCACCACCGCCAAAATCGCTCTTTTCGCGCATTGGGCGTGCTTCGCTGACAGTAACTGTTCGGCCGCCAAACTGAGTCCCATTAAGGGCTTGGACAGCTGCCTGACCTTCCGCATCGCTTGCCATCTCGACAAATCCGAAACCGCGGCTGCGGCCCGAGAATTTGTCAGTGATGACGTTTGCCGACGTAACGGTGCCATGAGCTGCGAACAGCTCTTTGAGTTCATCGTCAGTCGTTGCGAACGGGAGACCACCTACGTATAATTTCATAAGTGTATGGTCACCATAAAAATAAAAACCTGCTTCGACCCTTGACCCTTGCTCTACGTAGGAAACAAAACGATGGATAAAACCAACGCTTCCTGTTTTTTCCGTATGGAAGGACACTACAGGCTACTTCAATATAGTAGCACACTATAGGGATATTGGCAAGGGGGTGGGCTCTTTTTAACTCTTTTCCTTTATTTACCGGCTCGTTTACGATCAACGGCAGTAAGGATTTTCTTCCTTAAACGAATGCTTTTAGGGGTCACTTCAACGAGTTCGTCTTCACCGATATACTCAAGGGCATCTTCTAATCCCATGCCCCTTGCAACATCCATTCCCTCGGAAACTCCATCTCCTTTCGAGCGCATATTCGTGAGGCGTTTTTCTTTACACACATTCACTTCGATATCCTCATCTTTCGCATTTGCACCCACAATTTGACCCTCATAGACAACTTCGCCGGGTTTTATGAAAAGCTGTCCTCTCTCTTGGGCATTGATTAATCCATAGCTTGTGGTTATGCCTGACTCGTGCGCAATAAGTGACCCATGCGAACGTGTTGAAATATCTCCTGCGAACGGCTGATATCCGCCAAACAGTGTATTCATAATTCCCAATCCTCGAGTATCCGTGAGGAATTCTGTTCGATAGCCGATAAGTCCGCGCGTGGGAATGGCGTAATGAAATGTCGCCATGCCTGAATCGACATGCATATTTTTCAACTCCGCTTTTCGTTTCCCTAATTTTTCAATCACGATGCCCATGTGTGCCTCCGGCACATCGATCCATACTTCTTCAACGGGCTCCTGTGTCACACCGTCATCACCTGTTTTCAAAATGACTTCGGGGCGTGACACCTGCAGTTCATATCCTTCACGACGCATGCGCTCGATTAAAATGGCAAGATGCAACTCTCCGCGTCCACTCACGATAAATTCGTCCGTGCTATTGCTCTCATCAACGCGAAGTGCAACATCCGTTTCAAGCTCTTTTGCAAGGCGTTCGCGAATGTTTCGCGACGTGCAATAATCTCCCTCTTTTCCTGCAAACGGTGATGTATTGACGCCAAAGGTCATTTTCACAGTTGGCAGCTCGATTGCATGAGGGGTGATCTGAAGCGGATGATCTTTGTCTGCGAGCGTATCACCAATGTTCACATTCCCAATTCCTGCGATTGCCACGATGTCTCCCGCTAGCGCTTGCGGCACTTCGATGCGCCCCAATCCTTCGAATGTCATAAGTGCTGATATTTTTTCGTTTTTCTGCGCTCCTTCTCGAGAAATATGTGCCACGAGAGACGCTTGCTGTACGGATCCATTCCAGATTTTACCAATAGCGATCTTACCCTTATACGCATCACTCGAAAGTGATGTCACCAGCATCTGAAATGGTTTTAAGTCATCGCCGGTCGGCGCCGAAATATATTTCAAAATTGCATCAAATACCGGCATGATATCTGACATAGCTGCCAGATCTGCTGAGAGGCCAGCTTTGCCAAGGCGCGCTGCGGCATAGATGATGGGAAAATCAACCTGCTCGTCATTGGCGCCCAAATCGATAAATAATTCGAATGTTTTCTCAACCGCATGCGTAACGCGTGCATTTGGTTTGTCGATTTTATTTATAACGACAATAATCTTATGCCCCGCTTCCAATGCCTTTTTGAGAACAAATCGTGTCTGCGGCATAGGACCCTCCTGTGCATCAACAAGTAATAGTGCGCCATCTGCCATCTGCAACACGCGCTCCACTTCGCCGCCAAAGTCAGCGTGGCCGGGCGTGTCAATGATATTGATCTTTGTATCTTGGTATTGCACTGAAGCGTTTTTTGAAAAAATCGTGATACCGCGCTCGCGCTCAAGCTCGTTGGAGTCCATGATAAGCTCCTCGCTTACATTTTTGCCAAATGCAATATGCGCTTGCTTGAGAAGCGCATCGACAAGAGTCGTCTTTCCATGATCGACGTGAGCAATAATTGCAATGTTTCTGATTGACTGCATAGTTTTACCAATAAAAAAAGGCTTGCTGCCCTTTAAGAATAAAAGCAGACTATCACATATATAAAATTGTGTCAATAATAAAAAAGGCCAGGGCTATTCGCCTTGAATACTATTCTCTCCCTGTCAACCCATAGCATGCCAAAAAAAGAGGCTCGCAAATGCAAGCCTTGGTAGTGCTAACTCTATTAGGATGTGGCAAGCGTATTCAGAGCTTGCTCGAGTTGATCTCGACAGATGCGCACTGCTATTGATGGTGGTTCAAGAGAGCCTTCTATGGGTCGACCAAGTAGCGTACGTGCGAGATGCACGGCGACCAGTGATTTCATCCGATACGAAAGGTGGTCGATAATTTCAAGCATTCGCACCGACTGCGGCCCAAGTCCTTGTACCCATGCATCACAGAGATAATCGGCGTGAGCCCGCACAATTGCTGCGGCTGCCAAACATTCTTCATCCTCGATGCCACAAAAGATTCCTTGAAGGATGTGCTGCTCGATCCTATCTCCAAATACGCATAACGCTGGGAAAAAACCACCATAGCGGACAATAAGTCGTTCATAGATAGCTCTCGCCTGTTCCATGATGTCTTGAGTGATATGATGCCCCTCCCCTGTTGTACTGATTCTACTTCCTGCTTTATTGAATGCGTGTTCGAGTTCTATGAAATCGACAAATGTCACTAGCACTTCCTTCATTATGTATTACTCAAATCCAAATCATTGTAGATTACTACAAATCCCTTATTCATATAAAAGATATTCACATACTATCGCACATCACATAATCTGTCAAGTATATTAGTGACAATTATTGTGGACAAATAAAAAAACCGTCTCCATTCAGGAAACGGCGCGCCGTATCATCATCAGAGGACAAAGATACTTTTAATACCCTCTTTCGCTTTGAATGCAGTTTCGAAATCATCGAGAGAGTACCGATCGGTGATGAGCGGTTCCAGTGGCAATGCTCCACTGCCAACAAGGTCAATGATTTTGCGCCACTCTCTTTGGGTGCGCCCAACGACACCCTTGAAAGAGATCTCCCTGCGAACAACGTCATTGATAAGCTGTCGGTACGCATCTGACTCACGGCCAAAAATCCCGATTTGGATCCAGGTGCCCGCAGAAGCAAGTATTTTGCGGCCCAATTCAAGTGACTGCTCAGCACCCGTGGTCTCAATGATGGCTTCGATCGTGAGATGAGAAAGCTTTGCAATGAGATCGGGGTCACCCACATCATGCGTAATGATCGATGGATCAAGCCCCTTGATCACTGAAAGTTTCTGGCTATCGCGCCCAAATGCAATCACATCAAACCCATACCAACGAGCCGCAAGAGCCGCTACGGCACCCATAATCCCTGTGACGCCAAAAACAGCGATCGTAGTCGTTTGTCCTAATGGCTTTTGCAGAAAAAGCAAACGGAGCTCTTCGAGTGCGCGAAGTCCTATTGTGGCCGGCTCGAATATCGCAGCAACTTCAAGAGAAATGCTCTTTGGAACAATTCGAATGATATGCTGCGGCACTACTGCATACTCCGCAAACACTCCATCGCTTCCGATTCCAAGAATTTGCTTATGCGGACAGATATTCTCGAGGCCTCGTTGGACAAACGAGCAATTGTCGTGGATATGCGATTCAAATGCAACATGATCCCCTTCTTTGACAGTCTCCACATCGCTTCCCACTTCCATAACAACGCCAGCGCCTTCATGGCCAAGAATGAAAGGTACATTATTGGAAAGCTTGTTTCGTCCCTCATCCCATTCGTAGATATGGCGGTCGCTTCCACAGATGCCTGCTGCAGCAAGTCTTACGAGTATGTGTCCCCTTTTTACCACCGGCATGGCAACATCTTGCAATTCCAATCCTTTGTGCGGCACTTTTTTAACAAGCGCTTTCATAGTCTCGACTCTACGCCAAATCGCGAGTATTGTCAATGATTGCCTCGACCGGACAAACAAGCGCGTCGAGTGATTCGCTGATTGATATTTTTTTATCAAGAAACGTATCAGGATGAATGATACAATCGACAAGATAGGGGCCTTTATGCTCCAACGCCCTTTCGACTGCCGACTCTATCTGGTTATTTTGCGAGATTATTTCAGATGGTATGCCGTACTCGCGGGCAATCGCCGCGATGGGAAGACGTTTTTCAAAAGAACTTCCGATAAATCGTTTTTCGTAGGAAAAATGCTGATGCTGTCGAATAGCTCCGAGAGATCCATTGTTAAAAACAAGTATTTTCAAAGGAACTTGAAGTTCAACGATCGTTGCCAATTCTTGGATCGTCATTTGAATATCTCCATCACCGGTTATGACAACTATACTTTCGCTAGGCAGGGCAATACTTGCCCCAACAGCTCCGGGCAAAGCAAACCCCATCGCGCCAAACCGTGAATTCGTATTGAATTGGCAAGGATACTGATAATGAAAATGTCGTAATGCCCAATACTTATGGAGTCCATTACCGGAAAAGATACGTATGCGAGGCGCGAGCAACTCAAGTGCCTCCATTATCATCGGAGGCTGAAGAGATGAAGAATGTTTGTCATAACTCAATGCGCATGAATGTTTCCAAAGAGCGATTTGTTCAAGCCAGTGCGATGAAGCATGTATTGCAGACAGGCGGGAATCATGAAGAATCTGATCAATGATCGAGTGAATCTCTCCATTCAGACACAGGGTTGGCTGAATAAATCTCCCACAAACGCCGTGATTGATATCAATTTGTATAATTCGCGCATTTGGAGCAAAAAAATCAGGTTTTGCTGTCGAGCGTGGCTCGAAATGCATGCCCCATGCAACAATAAGGTCTGCTTGTTGTAATGCTGAATTTGCATACGGTGTCCCGAGCACTCCAGCCACTTCAAGTGCGAGAGAATGGGTCTCGGATATACTTCCCACCCCTGAAACTGTTGATGTGACCGGAACATTGATCTGCTCAACAAGCCTCTGAAATTGTTCGGATGAATTTGATTGGATAATTCCACTTCCAGCTATAAATACCGGGCGCTTAGCGTTCGACAACAAGGAAAAGAATGACACACATTCTTCTTCTGATAGTATTTTTTTTCCTTCATCGTTATACTTAATGACATCTTGGGATGCGCTTTGAGTGCTTTTTTTTAATACATCGGATGGAATATCTATAAGCACCGGGCCTCGAGGATAGCGCATTGCTTCTTGAAAAGCTTCTTGTACGTACAAAGAGATTTCTTCAACAGACTGTATGCGCCAACTTTTTTTCACAATCGTTTTAGTAATACTGCGTATATCCACTTCTTGAAACACTCCCTTTCCACTATATTCCGAAGAAGCATTAAATGTTAACGCCACAATAGGAACAGAATCGGCAAATGCCGCTGCAATGCCGGTAACCAAATTGGTTGAACCTGGCCCGGATGTTGCCATGCATACTCCGGGCACATCGCTTACTCGCGCATAACCGTCTGCTGCATGCGCGGCAGCTTGCTCATGGCGCACAAGAATATGCCTGATATGCGGCGAATCATAAAGCTGGTCATAAAAAGGAAGCATATCAGAACCCGGGTAACCGAAAATAACATTGACCCCCTGTTGGACCAAGGCGTCATATAACAATTGTGCTCCTGACTTTTGATCAGCACTATTCATATCGCCGTTATCCTACCACAGTACCCAAAAAGAAAAAGCTGTATCGCGGAAAAAAACAATTCACACTTCTTCCTCTTCACTGCGCCGTGAGTCTATGCTATACTGTGAATTACATTATTCATTTACACATCCATGCTATGCCACCACGCGCAACCAAGAAAGCAGTTTCGCCAACATCACAGCTATTACCGAAAGCTGCAACACAGCCTATGCCAAATAAAGATCCTCAACCGCTCCAGTGCAAAATCCATACCAACACGCATGCGGTTCTTCTGGGGCTTGGAGCACTTTTGGTGCTTTCATTCGGCTTGAGCCTCAGTACACTCGCTGCAAGCAAAAAAACAGAACCGACCATTGCGAGCGTTGGTGCGAATGTCCAAGCACTTGAAATAAAGATTGACAAACTTCAACGCCAACTCGACTCCGTAAGCGCACAGCTCTTGAAAGCATGCAATGATGTCTCGAACTCATGCCTTGAAAAAGCAAATCCAACAGATGAACAAGCTGGTGAAGCAACTGTCGAGGAGCAAGTGAAAGAAGATGCCTCCGCCGTAAAAACAACTGGAACAGAAAAAACTGCAGTTCCTGCAAAAAAATAATACACTGCATCAGTAGCTAATCGATGGGCTCTTCATGGGCCCATTTTTATTACTTTTTTAAGATTTGACAACAATAGTTACGATAAGATCAGGGTGTTTTTTTGCTTCGGCAGAAAGAATCGTTTCCACACGCTTTGCATCCAAACCACATGCGCCAGCGCCAAATAGCGGCGTTGCAATTGATGAGAAGCCCTCCTGCTCACAATGATCGAGCACATCTCCCCATACAGAGCGCAATTGTTCGTATGTAATAATCTTCCCTTCTGCTTGGTAATCAATCGTAGGGATGTGTATGACAATTTCTGCTTTTAGATTGCCGGCGGTCGTTGTAGCAAATGTACCAATGGGTGTAAATCCCTGATCTCTGCTTTCCTCATTAAGAGCTGCGCCTGCGGCAAGTGCAATGGCACTTGCAACGCCACCCGTATGATGAAGTTCCGTATTTGCAGCATTCACGATAACATCAGCTGTTTGTTTTGTAATATCTCCTTTTTTGACCGTATATGGCATAGATTTATTCAATGCATCCTATTTGAAAATAGTGCGGTATGAGCTGATTGCATTTTTTTCCTATGAATGACTGAATCTCGGGAGCTTTTTGTGATTGTTGAATACAACCTTCTTGCCATACAAGAGGAATATCACTCGAACACGCCTTCCCAATAAACAAATTCTTTTGCAATACCAGGATTTGTCCCACACAGCCGGGTTGAAACGTAATCGGTATATCTGCGCTGCATGGCCTGCCTTCATAAGAACTCCTTACGGGTTCTTTTTTGAGCGGGATACACCCGGGTTGGAATGTCAGCGGAAGTTCAGGATCACAAAACTGTGTTTTGAGCGCATCCTCTTTTTTATCAAGAGAGTCTTGTTTTTTATCAATAGTGCTCAACTTTTTTTCCTGTTCGTTTTTAAGTTTTTCTTTTTCATCTAATTTTTTTTGAAGCCTCCTTTCATCTCGTTTCAGTTTTGCCTTTTTCTTCCGATCCTGTTCTTGCTGTTCTTTTTTTTTGTGCTCTTCGAGCTGTTGTATAAGCTCGGCTTTTTCCTTTTCTAGCTGCACTTTTTCTTTCTCAAGTTTCTTCTGCTCTTCTTCAAGTTTTTGCTGTTGTTTGTCTATTTGCTCTTTATTTTTTCGATCTTTATCTATTTGGTCCTGCTCTTTTTTGCTTAATTTCTTATCACTAACACCGGATTCGATTGTATCCTGGACGACAAATCTCGCTGACGCAGAACGAGGATTGGTCGGATTGTCATTCGCCACATCGATGGTGTGCTCTCCGGGCGTAACAGCAATAGTTTTGTTGTCTCTCGTGAGCGTAGCTGGAATGGTCATACCGACATTTTCGAAAGTGCCGTCATTGTTAGGTGCGAGATAGCCGCCTACGGATATTTTCACACGATCAAAGCGCACATTAAGTCCTTCTTTGGGAAATCCTGCGCCAAAAAGCATAACATATGTTCCGATGGGTCCCTTAACGGGCTCAATGGCAAGAGTCGGCTCTGTGATTGTTTTGGATAAGGGATTTTTTACAATCGTAAATTGTCCCAGAGCGCTTATCTTGTGTTCTGTGACAATATAGAGCCCGTATATTTTTGGTTCGAGTACTTCTTTGACATCGTCAGGAATTTCGAGACGCAAAAAAAGTTGGTCGTCAGAACACTCGTTCTTCATGACAAGCGCAAGGCTGCAATCGCGATAATTTTTCGCAACAGTAAGCTGGTACAATGCGTCACTAGAGGGATCAATGAGCCAAGCTTGCGGATTGCGCCGCTCTGAGTACGGCCCCCAATCAAGCCCCCTCACTGCAATTGATGGTATGGCTGTGGTAGCAACGGGCGGATCTATGATCATGATGGACGCTTCCTTTTCTGCATGTGCGCCAAACGGCACAGCACCGAATAGCATACCAAAAACGAGAAAGAGGATTGTCAAAATACGTGATATCATAGACCTAAAATAGTAGTTTTAAATGTCTTTTTTACAGGGCCAGCCGCGATTGTTGTCAGATCAAGGGTACCGCTTTTGATCATCTCGGCACTCCAATCGGCGTACACATCATAGAGCGCCTTCGTTTTTACCTGATTGGTTGCCTTATGAAATGATGCTGAAACGGTCCGATCTCCATCCCATATGGCTAATGCCATCGGCTTATAGACCGCCGTTGTAGGTGACTGCCCTTGAGGGACGAGCACGATAAATTGAATCGATCCAAGGCTGCTGTTTTTTTCTGGATATTCAAGATTAATTTCCACAACAATCTCGGGAGCTGTTGAAAGAGCTTCTTCTTTTTGCTCAACACTTGTTCCGCCTGCCTTTAAGATTTTAATGACTGTAATCGTTAGCGTTTTTGCATTCGTCAAATCAATCTGTCCGACATTTGTGCTTTCTGTCCCCCAATTGGCATATACATCATACTTTTTCCCCGTCTGAGGAGTGCTGGTCGCCTTATGAAATGATGCAGTAACGCTGCGATTGCCATCCCACACAGCAATTGCGGTGGGTTTATAGCTCGCTTTTTTCACATCCTGCCCTTCAGGGACTAATTCCATCGTCACAAGAGAATTGAGTGCGCTGTCTTTTTCGGGATATTCAAGGGTGATCTGCACCGGCACTTCTGACACTGCTCCACCTGAAGATACAAACGGCGTTCCACCATCTTTGAGATAGGTAATCACATGATGCCAGCCGTTATAGTCGTACTCGAAACGAATTTGCGTACCGCCGACAAACTTCCCGATGCCTCGCAACTTTGATTCTGACAATGTAATGCTGTCTCCAGCTACGGAGTAGGTTCCTTTTTCACTGGACATGGAATAGGTGCCGTCTACCTTAAGCACGATCGGCGCAAAAAGCCTGCAATCTCCCCCACCGCCTCCACTGACGTTATAGCTATAGCACCGATAGGAGCCACTAAGATTTGAAAATGTTGGCGGTTCTTTTGTCGTGGATGCTACAGAATTGCCGCTTGTAGTAGACTTCGATGGAGATGCATATGCCGACACCAGCGGCTGTTCGGCATCTGCATACTTTTCTGCTGTTGTAATTTTATTGATATTGTCATCCGAAATGCCCAACCCTTGAGCACGCATGACGCCAAATGCATCCGAAGGCCGCCCCAAGAAATACCGCTTCAAATCAACCGGATTCACATACCAGGCTTCTCCATTCGCTTCCACTTGCAGTAAAATGCGTCCCGCAAATTTCTGCGCAAATGCACGATTACGAATGGTCGGATTGTCAGATGTTGAGATCTTCTCCAAGTTAGTGTTCGAAATGCCCAAGCCCAATTCACGCATCACGCGAAATGCATCTGAAGGTTTGCCAAGGTATGCGCGCGTCTTAGTGAGAGGATCAATATACCACGCCTTGCCTTTTTGCTGGACTTGAATAAGAATGCGTCCAGCAAAAGTATCTTTAAGCTCGGCTGCATGAGCGCTAAGACCAACTACGCATGAAAAAAGTATACATACGGCTAAAAAAACATGCTTCATATATACAATATCATTATGAAATCTCATCATTATAGTACCAGTTTTTGCTAAAAAATGAACGCTATCTGTCAAGGACTATTCCACTATTATGCGCATTTTTTAAAGTAGGCTGTAAATGCAAAACGCGCATCTTTTTTGCACAACAAAATTGTTTTGATTGTTTGAAAAAGATGGAATTGCTTTGCCTTGCCGCCAAGCAACGACTCAAGTGCAGTAATCGATGATTTTCCTTCGCTTTTAATAGTGCAGGTATTACGAATGGCAAGTTCTTTGCCAACGCTGTAGTTTTTTGAATACTCACTTGAACCGGTCGCAATCAAATCTCCAATACCTGCCAATGAATACGCGGTTACCGCCCTTCCGCCAGTAAGCGACAGTATGTGTGCCATTTCTTCGGCAGCACGCACCAACAGAAGTCCTCGCGTATTCATCCCCAACTCAAGGCCATCACTCATGCCTAAAGCCATCGCATAGATATTTTTTAAAACTCCTGAGATCGCAACGCCCCGCACATCGAATGAATGACATACTGTCAATGGTGTTCCGTTGAACACCATTGCAACGCGTTCGTAAACATCACGTCGCTTAGAAGCAAGTAGTGCACCCGCAGGAAACCCTTGCTCCAATTCTTCTGCAAGCATGGGACCACTGACAAGTACAATGGGTTGAGCACGCCCCAAAATCTCGCTTAAAAGCACGTCCATGGTTTTGCGCGTTTTTTGCTCAATGCCTTTCGCGAACGATACAATGATTGTTGATTTTTTGAGATGCAGCTTAACATTCGTAAGTGCATTTCGGAATACCCACGAGGGCACGCACAGAAAAAGAAAATCCGCACGCGGAACCAATACTGAAAGCGGCTTTTGATTGGGGACTTTAAAGGGATCATTGTCCCACCATTCAACGGCTAAACCGCCTTTGCCTTTGAGCAACTTCCCAATGCAACTGCCAAGCTCCCCTGCCCCTATAATGACAACTTGTTTCATATTATTTTTCACCAATAAGAATCATATTTGTCGGCGGATAATTGATCTGTTGTAATACTTCATAGTACTCCATTTAAGGCGTGGTGTGCATACCCTCTTGACAATGACAGTAACCCTGATATAATTGCCATAGAATCCACATCGAGAAACACCTCCTCTGGTTCCGTCCTTAGGCGGTGTTTTTCTTTACATACTGAAGTTTCTTTTTTAGATTATTAACAAAAACAAGTTTATCTTTTGCAGTGCTTTTTAATAACGAGGAACACGTCTTATAGTAGGGACTAATGACTTTCTCTAGTTTCCTTTTTTCGTATAAGAAATTTACGACTGAATAAAAATCACCATCACTTGTTATTAGAACCGCTTTATCAAAATTCTTTTCAAAATAATCAATTGCAACTTGAAGTACAAGATCCGCATCAACATTCCCTTTGTGGCTGCCATCTTTATTTGTCAAAACTGGCTTAAATTTTAGAATATAACCATTTTTTTGCAAAGAACTATAGAGCTCCTGATTTTGAGGAATAAAACCAATGAAAAGATAGGCAACTTTCACTGAATATTTTTCAGTAAGATAAACACGAAATTTCTTATAATCCAGATTCCAACCAAGGCTTTGAATGCCAAGATTGAGGTTTTGACTATCGATATAAGCGTAATTGTTTGCCGATCGCAGCATAGCGTGCTTTTATCAGTCTTTTTATAATAATTTGAATGTTTTTTGAAAAAGCCTATTCGCTTTCTTGAGTTTTGATTGTATATCTTTTACTGACGTTACGCCATAAAGATCTTCGGGTTTTATTTTCATATCCTACATTTTGTTTTTTTAAAGAGTAAGGTTATAGAAAGCTTTGCTTACTCCATCAAAAGATGAGTCATCTACAATAATCTCATGAATTATTCTTCACCGCCAGCCCTCCTAATCATAAATAAAACGATATCACTTGCATTTACGGCACTGAGGTGAATATTTTTATATCGAGAGTGCCAAACGCGATAAATTTCATCTGCAAATGCTTGTCCAATGGTATCGACCCCTTTAAAATCAAGTTCAATATGCTTAAAATGTTCAAGGTTCATTGTCACTCTTTTTGCTTCGGATCGTGATGGCAGTATTTTGCCAAATTTAAATAATTTCACTACCACTTTTGTTTTATCGAAACCCAAATCACCGTCATCTCCTGTAAACGCATTAAAAACATCAATGATTTTTCTTCTAGAAGAAAGGTGAATGCTAAAACTAATGCGGGTGCCCCTTACAATCTTCCTATCCGAAATAAAAATATCCGGCAAAAGATTATTTACGGTTAATTTTTTCTCAAAACTATCCACAATAAATATATCTCCTATTTTTGATGTAAAAAATACTCCTTGACCGGAATGCTCTTTGGGTGCCGTGGTAGTTTTCCCTTTTAATATTTCTTGAATAGCATCCAACGTGCCTGGAAGGTGAAATTTTTGACATACATTCTTAAAAATACCGACGCCAAAATCTCGTACAATAAAAGTAATAGCGGTAGTCGTGCGACGGCACTCTATTGTAATTTTTTTTGAATGCGAGTGGTCAATGGCATTATTAAGCATTTCGGTGAAAGCAAAACTAAAAATCTTATGGATGTTCTCGTTGACATCAAGAAAGATTCCTGTTTCATTCTCGATTTTTTTTAAAATCTCTGATTCTGAAAGATTATTGTTTTTGAGACGCAGTGTAATGTTCTGAATTGTTTTTTGGGCACGAAAAAGAGCTTTCTTATTTGAAGCTAAAATATAATGAGCTCTATTCGTTTTTCCAACCAATACCACCACTCCTTCTTCACAGAGTTTATGAAGAAGCCGATGGGAATAGACCCTGCTTACTTTGAGATGTTCCGCTACCTCACGAGCGGTCACAATCCCATTTTTTCTTATAATTGATGCTACTCTATCTTGTATGTGCATATAATGTGTTTACAAGTATAGAATAGCATATTTTAAATAACTTGTCAACTAACTATTCACGTTCCCTCAAAAATTGATGTAGTATGTTCCATCTTGGAACCCACTTACAATCTATAGCACCTTCATAATCGCAGCAAAATCATTATCAGATAATTCTATTTTCTTTAATTCAGTTTTCGATGGCCAATCAACATCAAAGTATTCTTTGCCATTAAATACTACTGGTTTTGAATATCTTGGTACAAGATGAAAATGCGGATTAGGATCCTTCATCATCAATGCAAGATAATTAAATTTTTCTGCATTAAATGTTTTGGTGAGTAATTGTTCCATTTCTTTTGTCACAAGCGCAAATTCAGACCAGGTCTCCCGATCTAAATCTCCAAGTTGAGTCACATCTGACTTTGCCGCCAACACAAGCGTTCCCAATGTTACTTGATGAGGGCGTAGCATTACAACCCAGTAGGTATATTCTTTGAGTACTGTCTTGGGATAGCCAAAGGAAAGTATTGTTTGATTCATACGTCAAAAGCTTTATGGATAAGTTGAAGGGCATGGATATTATACGAAAGCCTGAAAATTTTCTGCTTTGTTGTAAGCTCGCGAGATATTTTTTTGCCATTACGCTTTGCCCAAAACGGATCCTCCCATGTAAGCCAATTGACTTTTTTACTCTCAATACTGCATCCTTTTTGATAACACGAAAGCATCCACTCCGCCTCAATTGAAAAATCATTAATCTTTGATTTCTTAGAAAGAATGATGCGAACTGCTCGCTTGTTTAAGAGCGCGCCACACCATGCCCAATCAAAACGTTTACCCAAAAACGAATATCCGATATCTTCGACTATCTTTTCGCTCGCATAATAATCAAGTGGGTGTGTTTTCCATGCTCTTGGCGAACGTGAGAAAATCACAATATCAGAATTGTAGCTCTTTGTAATGTCGTTGATGAATTTTCTTCGGTGTGTTGTTTCAAGAGCAAACAGAATTCGATCAATAAATCCATAAAATACTCTGCCTGTATTAAAGTGTTTTACGTAGAGTTCTAATCCATTGCGATAATGATCTGTAATCACTGAACCTTTTTTGTTCTCAAAAACAAAACATCCCTTCTCTTTCAGTTTCCCCGGAATAAAAGGATGTTTTTTACACGTCAACGGCGTAATACTGATACATATCTCTTTAAAAACACTTCTGAGAACAGGAAGATCTTTGATAAGCAAATCAAAAAAGATTTTATCAGGATCATGATAAGGGAAAATAAATATTGGTTTTTCTTTTTGCATAGCTATCGTAATGCATCGTCTTTTATTTGCTGCAATTCTTCGCCCTCCAACAAAACGCCTTTATGTAATTTGTACAGCAATGGAATCACACCGCAATCAGCACATCTCCCCCATCCGCACTTTCCGCCATTTTCTGAAGATAGTTTTTTACATAACGCCAATTCTCGATCAAATACTTCTTTTGAAATGACGCCTGCCATAAGATAAATGAAGTGTTATGAAACTTCTCAATGGAAGTATACGACTTTTTTTTAAAAAGAAAAGGAGTGCCGGAAAGATTCCACTACTCAATCTATCTTCACTGATTTTGATATCTCCCACAGAGTATCATACAACGCCTTCATCATTTCATAATGCTCACGAGATTTCACCACGAGAACATATCCGCTTTTCTTGCTTGCAATATACATGACAAAATCGTCATACAAAAACATTGTTGTTCGGAATTTGGCGTGCATGGTTTTCGGTAAGATCTTCACCTGCGATAATCCTTTATAGGATTTCAAAAGAATTTCGGGTTTGAGTTGTTGCTCCCACAAATTGCGTGTTGTGATATTCCGCGCTTTCCGCTGGTCAATATATTTTTGTGAGAATGCCTGCCCTGCTTGCCAGAAGAAATTATCATTGGGCGCCAATGAGTCGATATGTCGCGAGCGCCCATACAGCGTTTCCATAATGGCAAGCTTCATGTTTTGCTCTCCTTCATAAAAGGAAATCGCCGGCAATCCCTCGTGTAGTTCTGTTTTTTTCTTTAATTCAGGAATCCAAGCTCGCACATCACAAATAAGCAATTTTATTTCCTCTTGCCGCATCTCGAGAAGTGTTGCAAGTTTTTCTGGAGGTTCCGCTTGAAACCGGGTAACACCAAGCGCAGCAACCACTTTATGAACCAATCCCCGATCCTCAAGTTGTTTGAGCGCATAGTATAGCGTAGGCCTCTTCATGTGGGTTGCCTTCATGAGCTCGCTCGCCGTAAGCGCACCCTGCATACTCATTGTGAGATAGAGTTCTTGTTCTGACAACGAAAGGCCTAATTTTGAAAGAATGTTCTCCGTATGAGACATAGTTGTCTAATGGTTATTAATACATATTGTACATTATCACATGGGGGCGTAATGTCAAAACATACGATGAAGGATTGCTTCATTGGGAAGCGAACTGACCAATCGTACATTGACAAGGAGAATTGCCATGAAGGCAGCTATGACCGTCCGCTTCTGGGGAGTTCGAGGGTCCATCCCCTCGCCTCTCACTGGATCAAAGATTCGCGCAAAAGTTCTCGAGGCTCTCACGATTGCCAGAAACGATGTCTCGTTCACGGAACAATCATCCGAATCCCTTGAAAAATGGATTGACACAAATCTCCCCTTCGAAGTGCGCTCTACATATGGCGGCAATACCACCTGCGTGGAAGTGCGCTGCGGCAAAACACTCATTATCATCGACATGGGAACGGGCCTGCGCGAGCTCGGCTCAGCACTCATGCCTGAAACGCTTGAAGCCAAGGGACTTTCAGGAATCATCCTCCAGAGCCACGTCCACTGGGACCACATCCAGGGCCTGCCGTTCTTTGGACCACTCTACATGCCAAAGGGAGTGTTCAAGAACAAGTTCACCTTCTATGGCGGTAAGGAATGGGATGCCAATCTGGAAACGGTTCTCAAGGGACAGATGGACCATCCGGTGTTCCCAGTTCTGTTTGGAGAACTGAAGCACACTGGCATGGAAATGGAATTCCACACGATCCATGATGGCTGGACAATCACGATCAATTCGGAAAATGGCCCAATCACGATCAAAGCACGCAAGCTCCATCACCCACAGGAAACCTTCGGCTATCGCATCGAGTTCGACGGGCGGATATTCTGCTTCACCACCGACCACGAACCCTATGGCAATGACACCGTTCCCACTCCGCTGAAGGCTCTCGTACAAGATGCCGACCTCTGGGTCACCGACTGCCAGTATTCGCTCGATGACTACCAAGGTGTGAATGGCGTCCAGAAACTCAACTGGGGCCACTCCTACCCGGAGTACATCTCCAAAGTGGGCCGTGCATCACGAGCCAAGCGGATTCTCACGACTCACCACGACCCAGACGCATCAGATTGCAAGATCAGCGAACTCGCGCGACTCGTGGAAATGTTGAGCTCAATCCCCACGGCCGCCGCCTACGAAGAGCTCGAGATTGCCCTGTAGGCGACCTACGCTGGATTTCGAAAAGGCTATCGGATAATACCGATTGTCCTTTTGGAAACCAGCTTTTTATTTTTGAATAATTTCGAGCAACTGCGCGTGAAGATGTTCGTTTGCAGTAAGAAATTCATCTTCACTTAATGTCCAATCTTCTCCTTTGAAGTTTGTAACCCTGCATCCGGATTCTGACAAAATCAAAGATGCGGCTGCGTAATCCCAGACGTTGCAATCTGAAGAAATCATCCAATCCCTTCTGCCACCAGCAACATAGACCGCTGATACAACCGTCGAACCAATTCCAGATACCCAAAACTCGTAGTTTTCTGCTGCATCTGCAAACTTTCTAATAAGCCCGATGCGCTCTTTATGCCACGAAGCAAATCCTACGCCATAGCTTTTCAAAAGACTTTCTTTCTTTGAACATTTGATCGGCACACCATTTAATGTTGCCCCTTCTCCCCTTCTTGCATAAAATAATTCATTCATATACGGCAAAAGTATTGCCGCGTATTCCACTGCATTATTCCGCGCAACAGCAATCGAAATACCAAACAACGGTGTATGGGTGGCATAATTCCGTGTTCCGTCGATTGGATCCACAATCCAAACATATTCCTTATCTATTTGCACGTCTTCCTCCTCTTCAGAAATAATGCCATGATCTGGAAAATGTTCCTTAATTGTGGAAAGAATGAGATTTGATGATGCCATATCGGCATTGGTCACCACGTCTGCCTCGTCTTGTTTTGTATGAGTAATGTGTGAATTGCCGAAAAAATCCAACACTACTTTACCCGCTTGCTGAATGATAGCCCTAAGTAGTTGTTCGATTGGATCCATATATTAGTTACATTTTTTGTAACGAAAACATTGAATCACGTGGTCGTTCACCATTCCTGCTGCCTGCATGAACGCATAGCAAATAACTGGCCCAACGAATGAAAAATCGCGATCAACAAGATCTTTGCTCATCGCTTGAGATTCGCGAGTTTCCGTTGGAATATTTTTTGCATGTTTAAATGCATTCGCTTTTGCCGCTCTGTTTGTGAATTTCCAAATATATGCGTCAAATGTCCCGTAATCGCGCTGAATTTTCAAAAAACTTCTTGCATTATTCACGATTGCCCGAATCTTCTGACGATTCCGGATAATGCCCTCATTGGACATGAGTTTTTCACTTTTTCGTTCAGTATAGCGCGCTATCTTATTCGCATCGAATTGATCAAATGCTTTTCTGTAATTCTCGCGCTTATGAAGAATCGTTTTCCAGCTGAGTCCTGCTTGACACGTATCGAGAACAAGAAATTCAAACAGTTTCTGATCATCATGAAGCGGTACTCCCCACTCATCATCGTGATAGGCAACCATAAGTGGATCATCTTGCGGCCAATCACAGCGAATAGATTGATTTGAATGTTTCATATTTTTTTACTTTAGCAAATTCGCATTCAAAAGCAAAATATCTTATACTGCTACTAGACTCATAATAACCCTCTTATGAATACAATCGTCAAAAATGCGCTTGGTATTGTGCTGATTCTTTTTATAGTAGCAGTTGGAATTATCTTTTTTCAATACCAGCAATCCTACAGCAATGCCCAACCATCAAAACGCACCTTTAATGCGAGTGGTGAAGGAAAAGCCGTTGCAGTTCCGGATATTGCGCAACTTACCTTTAGCGTTATTATCGAGGGAGGAAAAAACCTTTCGGATCTCCAAAAAGATAACACCAATAAAATGAATGCTATTACCGACTTTCTCAAAAGCAAAAACGTAGACGCAAAAGATATCCAAACGCAAAGCTATTCCGTAAATCCGCGATACCAGTACTTCAACTGCCCTCCTCCCAAAAGTGATGAAGAATCCTCCGCCTGTCCCCCACCGGAAATTAATGGATATACCATCTCTCAAACGGTACTTGTAAAAATACGCGAAATGAACAGTATCGGTGATATCATCTCGGGAGCAGTCGAAAGCGGGGCAAATAACGTTTCGGGTCCTGAGTTCACCATCGACGATCCGACCCTTCTGGAGCAAAAAGCACTTACGGAAGCTATCAGTAAGGCAAAGGAAAAAGCTCAAAGGCTTTCCGAAAGTGGTGCGTTTAAGATTGGAAAGCTTATTTCCATTAGTGAAGAATCGGATCAGCCATATCCATATCCTGCAATGGCAGCATATGGTGTTGGCGGAAGTGCGCCAGAAATGAAAACGGCTCCATCCATTCAGGCAGGTTCTCAAGAAGTGAAAGTAAATGTAACGCTTACCTACGAAATAGAATAACTATTCCTGTCGCTGGTCATCTGACTTTTTAAAAGAAACCTTGATGATAGGATCATATACATTATTATAGCTATCGATCACCTTCATTGTTTCGCCTTTTGCAAAACGGGCTAATGCCAATGACACCAATTTTTCTTGTTCTTCCTTCAATTCGGATTTAAGCTCGTCAATTTGTTGGAGTTCACGTGAAAATTCTGTTTTCAATTTTTGTTCGATTGTTTTCTTTTTTTCCTGAAGTGTTTGTATCTCCGCAACAATATCTTGATACTCGGGAGATTTTTGTTGCGCCTCTCGATACATTGCGCGAAGTTCGCGTTGTTTTTTCTTACTTTCCTGAATCCTGATAAATACATCTTGGAGGGTATTCATATATCACATGAAAAAAAATAAAAAGGCAAAAACCTTTGTTGCATAAGTATAGCATTAGTATGCTCAATAAGGAAACGTCATCAGTGGATATCCGACTCTCCTAGAGAGTACCGAGATCAATGATCGTATCTATGCGGATCTGGGAAACAAAATCGGGAATATGGCTCACCAAAATCATTGCGCCTTCGTATGCATCGAGCGCTTGGGCAATGACTGGCAAATGGCGAAAGTTGATGTGATTCGTCGGTTCATCCAAAATAAGAAGTCCCGGTTTCATCAACACGAGGCGAGCAAAGAGTAATAATCCCTTTTGCCCTTCGGACAGAAGAGAAATTGTCGTATCAAGCGCTTTGCCATCAAGCAAAAACCCTGCCGCAACCGCACGCAATCGCTGATTTTCCTTTTCCTCCATACTATCCCATAAGCTATCGTATGCTTTCTGTGAATAATCAAGATTAGAAAAATCTTGGCGGTAATACCCCATGCGCACATCCTGGCCAATGATAATGTTCTCAGCCTTGCCGGAAATGATCTCTTCCAAAAAAGTACTCTTTCCAATACCATTTGGACCCGTGAGTAGTAAGTGAGAATTTTTTCTAAGCGTAATATCCAAATCTTTTGTTACGGGCTCACCATTTTTTACAATACCGACTTTTGTAATCTCAATGATTTTGCCGTTAAAATCATAGGGAAATTCCTGAATGGGAATCGTAAAATTCTTAATTGTTTTGTCTTCTCTCCGCACTTCAACCATTGTTTCTTCCATCTCTTCGGCGTGCTCGCGCATACGTTTTGCAACCGAGCGTAACTTACCACCTTTATGCGCAAACACTTCTGCTTGCGCCATTTTCTTCTTCATTTCACTTTCGGCGCGCGCATTCTGCATTCTTTCACGCTCTATGCGTTTTGCGATTTCTTCAACAACATCGTAGTACGTACCCACATACTGTTCTATTTTTTTCGTATGAGAGTCGAGATACAGAACACCATCAGTAAACGCATTTAGAAACTCCGCATCATGAGAGATGACTATGATTGTTTTGTCATGCACCATCAAAAAACCTGTCAGATGATCAATACCTTCTTGATCAAGATTATTTGTGGGCTCGTCCAATAACAGGACATCGGGATCTTGAATAAGAGAATACGCCAAAAGCAAACGCGCCTGCTGACCACCTGAATGTTCTCGAAGTTTTTTACCGGTATCCGTTGTGAGATTAACGGCATCCAATACATCCGAGATGCGCTTATCGAGATTATACGGCGTTGCCAAAAACGTACCCGCAAACCATTCACGCACCGTAACATCCAAATCTTTATTTGCAATAACTTGCTTTGCGATACCGACCGTAGCATCTTTTGGCGTCATGGCGATGTCGCCCCCTTTTGGTTTGAGTTCACCAAGAATCAATTTAAACAACGTTGTCTTACCTGCACCATTCTGACCCATTAAAGCGATTTTAGACCCATTGCGTACGGAAAAAGATGCCTCTTCTAAAAGAGGTTTATGCTCTTGATACTCAAATGTGACTTCGTTAAAACGAAGAACAACTGTTTCTTGCGCCATAATCACAACAGCCTACATGATTTTACCTGTATGCGCAAGAGCACTTCACTCACGAATTATTCATAGCGTAATGCATCGATCGGACTCAATCCCGCAGCACGTCTGGCAGGATAGTATCCAAAGACAATCCCAATAAGCGCGGAAACGCCAAATGCCACAACAATTGATTGCAGTGATACTTCTGTTTGAATGATGCCGCTCGCTGTGGCAAGCGCAGAAATAATCCAACCAAGAATGACTCCCAGTAGGCCGCCAATAAATGTAAGCATAATCGATTCAACCAAAAACTGCCTGCTAATATCTCGACGCCGCGCTCCAATCGCCTTTCTAAGCCCTATTTCACGCGTGCGCTCCATCACATTCGTAAGCATCATATTCATAATACCAATGCCCCCTACAAGCAATGAAATGCTTGCGATAGAGGCAAGAAATATCGTGAATGTTTTCACCACCTGTGTCAGAGTTCCAAGAATATCTTCCTGGGAAATGACAGAAAAATCAGGTTCCGAGACTCGATGTTTCTCCGAAAGAACGGCAACAACGCCATCGCGCACCTCATTCATGCGGTCTTTATCTTGTACGCTTATTGCAATTGATGAAAGAGTATCAACGCCACTGAGTATTTTTTGCATAGTGGATAAGGGCACCATAACCATATCGTCCGGACCGGAAAATCCTGCTCCGCCTTTAGCAGTCAACACTCCGATAACTTGAAAGCTTGTCTTGTTTATTCTGATCGTTTTATCCAAAGGATCGCTGTCGGCAAATAAATCCTTTGCGACCGTTGCGCCAAGCACTGCGCCGCGCCCCATACTCCGAACGTGCGCATCGATCACAAACGAACCCGAAGAAATGCCAAGATTACGGACGGTTGCATATGCCGGCAACACACCTGTAATTGTGGTATTTGTATTATTACCAGTTGATGCGCTTACCTGGAACCTTCTTGATACTTCAGGGGAAATCATACTGATGCCATCAAGCTCTTTAAGTGCATCAATGTCTGAGTTTTTTAATGTCTGCGCCGACCCTCTTCCCGCAGAAACAATACCGCGACCAGGCTGCACCACACCGGGCATAACCATTAGCAAGTTTGACCCCAATCCCTCAATGCTAGAACGTATTGAAGTTTGCGCTCCTTGTCCGATGGACACCATGGCGATAACCGAGCTGATGCCGATGACAATGCCAAGTATTGTAAGTCCTGATCGAATCTTATTGACAGAGAGTGCGCAGAGCGTTTCTTCAAATGTATCCATGATTGTCATACGTCTTTTTTTACTTTTGTATCGCTTACCAAAAGGCCGTCTTTAATCAAAATCATTCTGTCGGCATGTTCCGCAACCTCCCGTTCATGTGTAATGAGAATGATAGTCCTGCCGTCGCGCTTGTTTAATGTTTTAAATGTACTCAATACAATCTCCCCCGTCACCGAATCAAGATTGCCCGTCGGTTCATCAGCTAAGATAACCAGTGGTTTATTGATAAGCGCACGCGCAATGGCAACGCGTTGAATTTGACCGCCGGAAAGCTGATTAGAAAGATGATGATAATGGTCCTCTTCAAGGCCTACTGCATGAAGAGCGGCATATGCTCTGCTTAACCTTTCTTTTTTTCGTACGCCGGCATAAACCAGTGGCAAGCTCACATTGCGCAGTACCGTTGTGCGAGGCAAAAGATTGAATGCCTGAAAAATAAAACCAATATTATCCCGCCGAATATCCGAAAGCTCATTTTCGCTGAACATCGACACGTCCTTGCCATCAAGTAAATACGTTCCGCTTGTCGGCGTATCCAATGCTCCTATAATCTGCATGAG
>OBEQ010240945.1_pt1 | contig 55970 bp, 74 predicted proteins | sample 1670901 | NCBI WGS metagenome assembly OBEQ01 (sample SAMEA104232315, study PRJEB22302) | groundwater metagenome | biome: forest; feature: aquifer; material: groundwater | place: USA | collected 2011-08-07 | depth 5.4 m
CCCGTGCGGAGCACGAGCAGGCGCGACCGAGCGGCGCAGGGTTCGAAGTACTCGTGGAGCGCGAGCTTTGCAGTCGTCCCGTCGTCGTTCACCGTGTCGAACGTCATGTCGGGGAGCGTTTCGTGGAGCGCCACCGCGTAGGCGGCTCTTGGGTAAACCCCGTCGACACTCACGCCACCTTTGCACAGCGTCCGACCGACATCGGCTCCTGCGTCCTCCATGGGTTTCGCGATACCCGAGTCCGGCAAGGCGCCCGCCGGCGCGTACACGCCGCTTCCCTCGCATGCCGCGAGGATCACCGCGAAAAGGAGGTTCTTGAGATGCATGCTCGCCCGTTTCCTTAGCACCATCAGCGCGGAAAAGCGGCCGCATTCCCACCATCGTCCTTCCCATTGACCATGTCTTCGTCGCGCAGGGATCGTAGCGTGCGCAGTTTTCGCAGCGGCTCGAGTCGAACCGCCGGGTGCCCGGGCGCCTCGATACTCGCGAGATCCCAACCCGAGCCTTTGACCCAAAGGACGTCCACGCTCTCGCCGAGCAGAGTCTTCGCCGTTCCTTTCGCCGACGTGTTGCCGCCGCCGTGCAAGACGAGGGAGGGCTCTCGGCCGAGCAAGCGCGCCGTATACGTGCGGAGCGCGAGGATCTCGTGCGCGCCGCTCTCGGCGACGAACTGCGCCGCGTCCTCGTCGCTGTACCGGCTCTCCATGAGCCGAAACGTAGCGTCTTTTTCTACCGAGTGGTCTGCGCGGTGACCTCAGCCTGGATGATGGCTACGGTGACCCCATCCGCTCGGAACTCGACATGTGTCGTGCCGGGCTTTATGCCCAAGAAGGCGTAGTTCTTGTCGCCGTACGCGCGCTGCACCTCGAGGATGGACCGATCCTGCGACACCACATCGCCGACCATGGGTTTCTCGTCGCTGTTGAAGGGCGCAATGTGGGCGGTGACGATGCCGCCTTGCGTGACCTGGATGCGAGGAACCGTCACCGTTCCAGGTAGCTCGTTCGTCGACACCTGGGAAATATCCGTGTGGCTATAGCTCGGAGCGCACCCGCCAAGGGCGACCGAAGAGAGGAAGGAGGCGAGAAGGAGCGCGCGTTTCATCATTGCACCGTGATGGTGAAGGTGGCTTTCACCGTTTTCGAATCGTCGGCGTAGGCGGTGAGGGTGGCGCTGCCGGCGGCGACGGCGCTGACGTGCATGGTCGCGGTGTGTGGCTCGTCCTGAAGCGCGACGGTCCTGGCGTCGCTCGTCTCCCAAACGAACGACTCGATCGCGCCGGCGAGGGGCTGCGAGTTGGAATCGAACGCGGCAATCTTGTAGGCAGCGGACGCGCCTCTGGTGAGAAGGATGTTGGTCGGGACTGCTTTCTTGGTCGTCGTATCCGAGATCCGCAGCGCAGAAATGGGATTGATCTTCACGAGCGTGTAGTCGACGAGCGTGCTGTCCACGGTGCTCTGCGAATAGATACCCACATAGCCGGTTTTGAGCGCTTTGAACGAACCGTCGCCCAGCGCGGACATGTAGTCGCCTGAGACGGTCCTAAGGACAGGATTCCCTACTTGCTCGGCAGAACCATTGGGCGCGTACTGAATTCGAAAGCGCCCGCCGACGGCTACCGAAGATGGAAAGCACTGCACGCCCGTTGGATTGGCGCTGGTGCGCGCGCATCCTTGCATGGTGGTCGATCCCTCTGGGCAGATGGGATCTTGATCCGTCTGGCACTGGTAATAGAAAACTCCGTGGCCCAGATCGCCCGTGCGACCGGTGCTGCCTACAGAGGAACATGCGGCGATCGTCACCGCGACGATCCCGGAGATTGCGATGGTCAAACCCGTCGCGCGCATTGTGCTCACCCCATCTGACTTGAGAAACGGCGCTCGTGGCCGCGTGAAGAAGAATAAGGAGAAGCGCTTAAGAAAGGTAAGCAAGCGACGGAGGCGCTGCGAACGGACGCGCCGCCGTTTCGATAGGGAGCTCTTCAGCAAGCTGCGTGCCTTCACGACTTGCAGGGAAATCATGGGCGTTTGTGACGTGCGGGTCGGCCGACCGTGTTCACGCGGACGGAGTGCCCCTGACACGCCTGCCAGGGGTCCGGGCCCGGCGCGTGTCAGGCGTGCACTTGACAGCTCGGACGCTCAAAGCTATCCGTCGCGCCAACCCCAGGCGCGTAGCTCAGTGGTAGAGCACTACCTTGACACGGTAGGGGTCGTTGGTTCAATCCCAATCGCGCCTACAGATAAGAAAGCAAAAACAGCCACTTACACCGCTAGCTTCGCGGGTTTTTCGTCAATGCATACCGCTTCGGGGGAGTGAGTACCGCGATGCATACCGCTCGCGGCTCCTCCCTCGTTCGGGATGACGGCATCGACCAGCTGGAGCACCTTGGTCATGCCGTTTCGCTGCTCCGAGGCGCTGACGGACGAGTAGTGGTCCTTCATGCGCTCGGTGCGATGACCCGAGATGCTCATCGTCACCACGCCTTCAAGGTCGGCTACGCGGGCAGCATCGTTGAAGGTTCGTCGCAGCCCTTTCGGCGTGAACTTCTTCTTCAAGCCGATGGTGGATGCAACTTCCGCGAACGGCTTTCGAAGAACAGCCTCTGAACGAAAGCCGCCCTCTTCGGCAGGGAAGAGAAGATCGGACTCAAGCTGCTGCGGGGTGTGGAGCTGGGTCTCCACGTGCCACTTCAGAACATCCATCAGCCTCGGTGCCACACCGATGCGCTGACGGTACTTCGTCTTGGTCGTGTTCATGATCTCCCCGAGCGTGGCGGAGCGACGAACCAAGATCTCTCCGGCATCCCAGAGGATGTCCGGCGTTTCTCCCCTTCGCCTCAACGCACGAAGCGAAGAAGGACGAAGCCCTGTTGCGTACCCGAGACAGGTCATCGCGTAGTGCTGCGGGTACAGCTCGAACATGCACGCCAGAAACTCGTGCATCTCCTCCTTGCTCAAGGCGTTCGGTTCCTCCTCGGTGTAGATGGGGTGTTCCGAAGTGTCGAACGCCTTCACGCCTGCCGTTGGATCATGTCTGAGCAGGTGTTTTGCTGTCGCTGTCCTCATGATGACTCTGAGGATGGCGAGCCATCCATTGGCGGTTGCTGGGCGATATTTTTTCTCGTTGATGAGGGTCGCGACGCCCAGTTTCCATGCCTCCACGTGAGCCCGCTTGATCTGATCGATGAACATCTCGCCAAATCCGTGGACCCCTTCGGTTCCCGAGATGAGATGACGAAGCGTGAAGACCCACTTCTCTCGTCCTCGTGCGCTCTTGATGTCACGAATCGTCAGCTTTTCTTCGAGGAGTGAGACGGCGAAGTCGCAGAAGCGCGTCTTCTGAAGCGGAAGGACGTTGACCCCCGTGCGAACTTTCGCGAGTTCGTCCTCCAGCCACTTGAACGCGGTTGCTTCCGTCTCCACGAGAAGAACTTTTCGGACCTCCTTCGACAGCCCCGTGGTCGGGTCTTTCGTCCTGCCACGGACCAGAAACCCGCCCTCCTTTCTCTTCCAAACGCCCGGCACTTTGGTCGGGCTGAGCCAACTGTTCCATCGCTTGATCCACTGCGTTTCCTTCGTCTTCGATTCTGTTCTCATGCGGTCCTCCGGTTGTTGATGGAGGTGCACTCGAACGTCCCGAAGCGACGCTAGCACGCGGGGCATGTCCCAGCAGGTAGCGGTCGAGATCTTCTTTCGCCCAGGTAAGCCTCCTTGACTCGTAACGAGTCGCCACGGGCAACAAGCGCCCGCGGAGCTTTGCCTTCCTCAGGGCTCCCGGTGTCATGCTGAGGTACGCAGCCGCTTGCTCGGTCGTCATCAACGATCGAAGCGGCTGCGCAGGCAGCATGTTGGGGTCTCTGGGGTCGGTCTCGTTACTCATGCCGGGAAGCTAAATCTTCAAAAATTGGGCACAATCCTGGGGGAATTTTATGAAATTCACGCTCTGTCGATTTCTGGTCGGCAGCGGTGGTGAGCGGCGGTCCACGGTCAACCTTCGTCAGCTGCGCACCGGTTGCGGGATCATGTGTCGCGACAAGATCCTCAGCTCATCGGGCTTCGGAAAACTCTCGGGTCTCACGCAGTAGCGCTTGAAGCGGCGCTCCCATCGTTCGCCAAGAAAACGGACCACCTTCTTCCACCTCACGGGGACGATAACGAACCTGTTGTCCGCCGGCTTGTCCTCGCATGCAATTCCCGCCTCAAGCCAATGGCGTGCCGGAATGACGAAAGCGATGACATCTGCCTTCGGCATCGCGCATGCGAGACCATAGGTCCAGGCAACGACGGTTCGACCGTCGGGCATGTCGAATATGCGGGATGGGTAGTACCCGGCTCCCCTCGCTTCAAGTTCGTCTTCCGTAAGTGGTGCGCTCAATACTTCTTCAAGGTTCTTCATCTGCATTCTCCATCCAAGTTGCGCAGCTTCTTCGTTCTTCGCGCCATGCGTCGAACGCGTGTGCTGCTTCATGGTGGAGAAGGTAAATTTTAGGAAATTGGGCGCAATCCCCGCTCAATTGATAAAAATTCCGCCGGTCTCTTTTTCCTCTTCCAGCAAGCCGAGGTCCTGCATGGAGACGAAGGCGCCGCTGGGCGAAACGATCAAATGATCCCGAATGCGGATCCCAATCTGCCTGCTGGCAAAGACGAGAGAGCGTGTGGCTTGCAGGTCCGCTGGGCTCGGAAAGGGAGCCCCCACGCGATTGTGCGCGATCAACATCGAGTCTGCCGAGGCGAGAATCGCCGCCTTGAACATCTCTCGGGCGTGAACTTTGATCCCTGTGACGGTGCCGATGCCCACGATAGTGACGCCAGTGGGCACGCAGTTCCCATCCAGAAACAGGACGGCGATGTGCTCTCGATCTGCCGTGCCAATCAGCCGATGAAAGAAGGCAGCTGCGGTGCTGCTGTCCTCGAAGACGGCTGCCGGAAAAGTGGCAACGCGGTCCCGCACCAACTTGACCTTGTAGAGGGGGATCTTGATGCCGCTCATGTCACGCCGCCTCCTCCTCTGCTGGTACCGCCGACAGGAAGCCTCCCCCGACAATCGAGATGAAGTCGCCACTGGGCGAGACGATGAAGTGATCGGTCACGTGGACCCCCAGAATCCTGCTGGAGAAGATCAACCAGCGGGTCAATTGCAGATCGGAAGGGCTGGGATGAGGAATGCCCGCGGGGTGATTGTGTGCGCAGATGATGCTGTCGGCGTTTGCGAGAATCGCCGCCTTGAAGAATTCCCGAGCGTGGACCCTCACTTTGCTCAGCGTTCCGATGGCGATGATGCTGGCACCGGTGGGTCTCCCAACGACATCGACGAACAAGGCGGCAAGATGCTCTCTGTCGGCGGAACCGATCAGCCCATGAAAGAAGGCTGCCGTCGCCTTGGGGTCTTCCACGATGCCCGAGGGATAGGTGGCGGTGTGATCCCGCACCAACTTCACCTTGTAGATCGGGACCTTGATGCTCATGAGGATCTTTCTGGGGCGAGGAGCGCGCAGTTTTGGCGCTGCACGCCCTCACCAATATGATTGAGTGCGTTATTCGCTGGGTCGTTGGGCTATGCCGCGGGGCAACCGTGGGGCGCCTGGCGAGAAGGCGCAGCTTTGGCGCTGCACCTCCCCACCGTTCCGATTGCCTCCGTTATTCGCTGGGAAGGAGGTGTCGGATCAGCGAATCAAGTGTGGATATGACCGTCCGTTTCTACACCGACATACATTCCCCACCGATTGAAGGCGAAGTGATCTCCGCGCCATCGAAGATCCTTGAGGATCTCTTGAGCTTGGTCGGGAAAAGACTTCCTGACGCTGGCGATGACGACATCGCTGACCACTCGAAAGGATCGACGATCTTCCGAGACCATTCGATGCTCCTCGGCTTCCGTCTGCCCGGGCAAGGGAAGGAGCTTCCAATATTCTCCTTTCTGCTTGGCGTGGTTCTCGCAGATCGGAAAAGGATCGGAACCCTTCTCACCGAAAGACCTGGGGTCGTGACAGGTCGCTAGGGCGATGGCTTCATGGTCATCGGGGGTCAGTGCAGCCGTTTGCACGTTGATCCATTGGCACTTGCATCGCGGCTTTTCCCCTTGAACAACTTGCCCTTCCAGGGCGCGCTCGTCTTCGTTGGGCTTCATGACCACACCTCTGCGCTTAGGGTTGATCGCGCAATTCGCTGGGTTGCCAGGGGCGGCGAGAAGGCGCAGCTGTGACACTGCACCCTCCCACCTTTCTGATTGACTCCGTTATTCGCTGGGTCACGGGCTATGCCGCCAGGGCAGCCGTTCTGGTAGGCAAGCTCATGACGATCCGATCGGCATCGTCGTCCTTGCGCGAACGGAGGTTGAGTCCGCCCGTAGACCAACGAAGGTGAAGCCCCTCGGCATCTACGAAGGCGGTCAGATCACGGCGTTTCAGTTTGGCGAGGTCAAACAGCGGCGCCATGTACACACCCACCGTGAACTCGTCGCTCGCGAAGACGAGAAGATCATTCCGTTTGGTCAGCGCAGAAGCCAGGAGAGAAACCATGTCCACGTGGAGCTTGCCGTTCTCCCATCGCGCCATGCTCGCCAAGGCATCAGCACTGGCTTGGGCAGCTTTGGCACGAGCTTCCTTGCGGTGAGCCCGTTGGATGGCTTCAGAGCGACGAATGGTCTCCAGCATTCGACAAGCCAGGGAGGAGTCATCCTTGACGCATTCGAGGGCAGACTCGATGGTGCCCGTGGTGACGCAGAAGTCATGCGCCAGTTCGGCAAGGTTGCCTCGCACGTACTCGCGGATCTCGTGGACCTCGTCCGCGTTGCTCTTCGCCAGAATGAATCGACGCAGTTGGTTCAGTGCTTTCATGGAATGCTCCCTCATGCGGGGCGTCGTCTCGACGCCCGCCGTTGTTCATGTTCTCGTTTGCCCGTCAGCCCGTTTGACTGTCGGTGCCCTCAGGAAGGAGCGAAGTGGCTGATACCTTTCTGTTTTTCACTTCGCCCTCCCCTTGATGATTGAGTCCGTTATTCGCTGGGTCGGACTATGCGGCTTCCGCTTGGGCGACGTTCTCGCGTGCCTGCTTACCGAGGATCAGATCCGCTGCCTTGGCTGCTTGCGACGCTGCGTTGACCATCCACTTGGGCTCATGCGAGAGCCTCTTCGCCCACGATGCGATGTAGGCGGCACTGTTGTTGAGAGTTGCAGGCGCGATGCCAGCCTGGGCGCAGAGGAAAGCGGATCCACATTCCGCCACCAACTCCTCGAAGGAGTAGCCGTGGCTGTTGAAGGAGTTGCGATCCACCACGCCCTTGCGAGCCAAGCGCGACGCGTGACCCGTGGAATGCGCCAGCTCGTGAAACAGCGTCGAGTAATACTCCTCGGGCTTGGAGAACTGCTCCGGCTTGGGGATCCAGATCCGATCCAGGGAGGGCATGTAGCAAGCCTGTCCCCCCATCTGAAGGATGCTCGGCGGATCCTGGTAGGCATGGATCACCTTCTCGCATTCCGCGATGGGATCGAAGCTCTTGGGCTCCGCCTTGGGGACATAGATCCCCTCGGTCTGTTCGGTGTTGAACACCGTGAACTTCTGGAGAATGAAGTAGCGATCGTCTTCACCTTCCTTGGCGTTCTCTCCGTCGATCACCTTCCAGAAAACGATGGGGGTGCCATGTTCCCCGCGCTTGACGGTTCCGCCCAACGCCTTAGCTTGCTTGAAGGTCACCCAGTATGGAGAGGAGAAGGCATTGCAGGAGAGCAGGATCGGATTGATGCCGCGATAGACATGCCCACTGGATAGGTTCCTCGGCGCTTGGGTTGCCCAAGGTTTGCGCCAGGGCACCACGCCCTTGTCGAGGCATTCCAGGATACGAGCGGTAACGGACTGGTAGATCTCGGAATTGGTGGTCATGATTGATCTCCCTTGCGAGGAGGAGCGCCGGTTTCTTTCGGCTCTTGCTCTCCTCTCTGATCCTGTTGACTCCGTTATTCGCTGGGTCTCACGCGGCTTTCTTCACGAGGGCATGAATCGCCGCCAAGGTGAACGGCTTGCTCACTCGCGAAAGCAGACCCTCGCTTGTCGCGCGTTCTTGCAAGGCACGAATGGTCATCCCTTCGGCTCGCCATTGTCGGAGACGATCTCTCACGGCAGTTTCGTTCTCGTGGGGAACCAGGTCCTTTCCCACCACGCGGAAACCAAAAGGGGGAGCGCCACCAAGACGTTCCCCTCTGGATCGTTTGACGGCGAGAGCGGCTTTGATGCGGCTTCGAATGAGCGCCTTTTCAAAGCGGGCAACGGAGAGAAGGATCCCTCGGATCAATTCGCTGGTCGGATCATCTCCGCCGCCTGTCCCGTCAGCGCAAACCAGGGAGGCACCGTTTTTCCTCAACTCGCTTTCGGCAAGGGCAGCGGTCAACGGTTCGCGTGAGAAGCGATCCAGCCGTTGCACGACAAGGTGTCCCGCCCCAAGGGTTGCTACCGTGGCGATGGCTTCCAGAAGAACCGGACGCTTGTCGAGCGCGGCTCCTCCCGAGACCTCCTCTAAAAACCACTGCGCTACCTCGACCCCGCTGCTCTCCGCCCATCGTGTGATGGCATCACGCTGGGCTTGCATCCCCAGAGCTTGTTGAATGGCAGTGGTGCTGACCCTGAGGTAGGCAACGGCGATCTTCTGGTTCACCCTCAGAAGGGCGACGGCTCGTTTTGGATTCCCTGTCGGTCCTGTAGGTGGGTTTGGCATTGGACTTGCCCTCCACCTTTAGGATTGACTCCGTTATTCGCTGGGTTCCTTTTGACGCAAGCGACGCGCGTCAATTGTTCTGAATATCAACTGAACGTAGAACAAGAATTATAATTGTTAGTCGCCACGTACTTGGATTGTTTCTTGCTTGGTGTGTGAGTGGCAATCGGGAAACCTTGCTCACCTTGGTCCATTCTTTGCCGCGGGAAAAGGTGGGGGTATGGCGCTCGTGGGCGAGTCTTGCCTCCCAAAGAGGGGTCATTGACCTCGATCATCGGGCGAACAACGCTCTGCCGCATTCAATGGGCGGAACCATCTCTCGACAAATGCAATAGGTCGGCGGCGTTTACACAGCTCGCACTTACCCACTTTCTAAAGCATGTTATCGCACTACCTTTGGCGTTTTTCGGGGCGAAGGAGCAACAGGACAGCATCGAAAGTGGCGTCGAGCCTCTACAGGTGCGGATCACCAGCCTGCGGTGACGACAACCGCGGCTTCGGTTGAGCCTTGGTTCAGGACGCCCAAGTAATACTTTCCGCTGTAGCTCGCCGTGAACAGCAGGGTGCAGGAATCACCGCCATCGGCGACAAAGATATCCTTGTCCTGATCACGCACGGCGCAGAGGATGTCCGCCTTCCCACCGCTGGAAACTGCAATCCACACCTTGTCTCCCTTTTGAACGCGGTAGATGCCGTTGTAACGACCGCCAGGGGAGATTCTTTCCACGGTGGTGCCTTGATCGAACTCGGCACGTGCGTCACCCGCCACCGTTGCCACCGTCAGGATGGTTGCCACCGAGAACATGCGCGAGAACGATGCTGCGTTCATCGGTTCACTTCTCTTCTCCGCACACCACCAACATGCGGTGGCGCTGGTCGGCGCCCACCTCAGCGTAGGGAAAGGGCTCGCCCGCTTTTGATACCTGGTGCCACTTGCCACCGCAGATCGCTTTGCCGGAGTCGTAGCAGCTCTCGATCTCAGCGCAGGAGACCTCCTTGGCGCCAGGAGGCATTGCCGAAGGAAGTGCTGCGACTGGACCCTGCGCGGGCTTGGAGGCAGTGCAGCCTGCCACGAGGATCACCATCGTTATGAGACCGTGGGAGATACTGCGCATGGGTCCTCGTCAAGTCACCGCGAACTGAAAGGGTCGCTCAACGAATATTGAACACCTTGTCTCGATTGTTCTCCCAGGCTTGCAGGACCTGGGCATTCTGCACCGACAGGGCGTTGTCGCCCTTGAACTGAAATTCCAGCGCGGTCTTTTCTGCGCTGCCGAAGTTCGGGTCGGAGCGTACGTAGGCGGCGTAAAATAGCCCCATTACGGAGGAGGCATCCTTCACAACGCTCTCGACCTCCTCAAGAAATGGAATGTACTTCTGCCCAATGGGCGGACGGAGCCACGTCGCAACCTCGCTGTAATCTGTAGTCAGCGAGAATTGAGTCTTCCCCAAGTTGGTGAGCGCCGTCGCCCCTGCCATCCATTTCGACGCGTGATCCATGATCCGAATCACCTCACACTTTCTGGGATCTGAGTGTGTCTCCAGAATGTGCCGGTACAAGTCAAAGAACTTGGTGATCCGACCGAAGTCGACATCGTTCGCATCCAGCGGAAGGGCTCGGATCATAATGCGAGCCTCCGCCGGGGTTAGCGGCTTGGCGGTAGTCGACGGATCATCTTGGCACGCTGGAGTACCGGGCTCCTTCGCAGCAATGACCGTCGGAGTTGGCTGTTCGTGCGGCACCGTAGCCGTCATGCTTTCTGTGCATGTCCCGTTCTTGTCGCGCTGCCCGCTTTCGCACTTGGCAAGGCACCTGCCGCGTACTTCCGATTCGTCCAACTTCGAGGGGACCCAGACGATCTCCCCCGGAGGACGGCATGTTATCTCCGAGTCGCAGGTCCACGTATAATCGCCCGTCTTCACATTCCGATAGAAAGCGATGGGCACCTTCTTTTCATCCGAGCACTTCAATGTCGCATTCGCGATCGATGCGGACGTGGCGTCCACCATGGCTGGGCGTGACGCGCCACAACCATAGACGAGCCAGCTCGCCACGGCGAAGCACCTCGCAGAACGTTGTAGGTCCATGGTCATTCGGTCTCTCCGATAGTCGCAACATGACAGCGAAGGGAAACTCTCCCATCTGCCTGATCGGGATAGATATCCCTCACCTTTGACACCCAGCGCGGCAGCTTTGGGCGTCCGACTGGCAAAACCCGAGGCATCTGCCTCTAATTTCGCCGCCACTGCCAGGGCACGATTGTTCACAAGTATAGCCGGAGGACTGGCAAAGGCTCTCGCATCGCGATTGAGCTTCCTCGCGCACGGCTGCCTCCCTGAGCAATTTGTTCACTCGCGGTGACTTCAATATGCCGTTCAATTCCGCAATGTGACGCCCGCTCGGATACTGCTCCTGATAAACAGATAGAGCGGAGCAATCGGAAGCTGTCGTTCCAGAGAGGCAACGATCTCGCGCCGTGCTCCAGATCCACTCCTCCGTCTGGACTTTGGCGCTCGGCATTATCGTGAGGAGGCGTCGTGCCACCTGGAGATAGCGTTCTCTCAGAGGATCACCCTCCGGGATATCCGTCACGGCAGAACTTGCGTAGAGCTTGCTGAGAGCGCCCCACTGTCGCACGGAGTCTTCCACCCACGGCTTTCGTGCAGTCTCAATAGTTTTCAAGCTCGTTTCGAGGTCACCGAGAGCCGCGGTCCAATCAGCTCTCTGTTGCTGTCTCTCTCTCGCCGATGCAGCTTGCTCGTCCCGGCTCGCCTGCTCCCATACGGCTTGCGAGCGCCGTTGCTGATCGTCACTCCCATTCGTGACGTTGGTGGTGCCCGTAGACGACCTGGCACCAGACGCCGGAGCACCAGGCGAGGTACTACGTGGCGTCTGGGTGGGTCCTCCCGTGCGAGCGGCGAGAGCTGCGGAAATCATCTGCGTTTTCATCTTGCCCCATGCGGCAAGCAGGTCCTGACGAATAGGGCAGCACGGGTGTTGAGCGTTTCCTGTGCATGTCGCTTCGCAACCCCCTAACAATCTCCTGCACCGATCGACCCCATCGACGACAGTGCGTTGCCCTTGGAGCCGGATCGCGCGCGCCTCGTCCGACTCACCTTCGGGCTTCCGGAGTTCGTTTTCCAAGCTCTGGCGGGCGATGTTGGGGCAACTCGAAAAGGTGGCACGACACTCCTCGGCTGAGTGACACGGCTCCGACGTCGCTGGTGGTGGCGCGGGTCTCGATGCGGCGGGCTCCATCGGCGCTTGGGCGTGAGCTTGAGACCCGACGCCGATGAACGGCACGTTCGTGGATGTCGCAACCATCAGCGTCCCTGCGAACGCCGCTGCGATCAGACTGCGCTTGAGCATCCCCACTCCCCTTTCACGGACGAACGCAAAGACAGCCACTCTCCCAGGTTACGAGACGGGACTCGATGACTCAAGACATGTCTTGTGTAAGACAAGTCCTACCTCCCGTAGCCCCATGGTGTGGCTGCTCGCAAGCGTTTCACGGGAGATCATGGACCTTCGGAAGTCCGGCTTCGTCCGTCCCTCCAGAAGCCCATCGAGCGTGCCCAACGCCGTCTCGGCTTGCGGCTTCGGCAGCTTCGTGAAGAGCGTGGGTTGACCCAGGAGGGCGCCGCCGAACTTGCCGGTCTGCACGCCAAGCACCTGAGCGTGATCGAGAATGGCGGGGTCAACGTCACCTTCTCTTCGCTCGCGGCATTGGCGGTTGCCTACAAGGTCTCGCTGTCGGCGTTCTTCGAGGGGACTGCCGTGCTCCGCTGACGTGATCACGACGACCGAGGCACGTGCCTCGTGATCTTTGCCGGCTCTCGTGGAATCGGAACCGCAGCAACCGTTGACGAGGGCGGCGATCAGGGCGGAGAGAGCGGCGATGGTCTCTCTCGGGCGCATGACCAAAGCGCCCTTGATGAACAGGTAGACGACCAGACCGAAGATGGTGCAGTGCCCGACGGTGCGGCTGATGCTCATGGATCGGTCTCCGTCTTCGTCGGCTCCTTCGCAGGTGTCTTCTTCCAACGGAGGCGTCCCTTGGCTCTCTTCCACTCCGCTCGGTGATGACGAGCCAGTCGTCGCTCCGACCAGGCGACGAGAACAACGTCCTCTTCGTTGGGATCGCCCGGAATGTCGTGGGCGTCATTCTCCGGCGACCAGACCAGATGAGGATCGACCGTCCCACGGACTGCGCGGTCCACCAGGCGAATACGATCCATGAGAACCACCAGCAGCGCGGACACCTGTTGAGGAATGTCGGCGTCCATGCCGAAGGAGTCGATCCACTGCTTCGTCAGAGAGCGAACGCCACGGATCGAATCCATGATGACGTGAAGCTCGTTCGATAGGCTGACGGTCTTGCGCATCTACTTCTTCTCCTTGCTCCGCTTCAGGTGGAGAAAGAAGGTTTCCGGGTGTTGCTCGCTGGGTCCGCAGGCATCCGTCTCATCGTCCGTGAGGTTGTCTGTGGACCACTCGTAATAGATGCCGGGACCGTCTTCGGAGGGCGCGGCTTCATTGCCGTGGCAGATGATGAGGGCGGGGTTGCTGGCGCCGATCACCACGCGTTCCAGGAGCCCAAGGCGGTCACGGAGAGCTAGGAGAGATCGGCTCACGTTGCGGGCGAAGTCGTCGGGACTTCCTGGGCAGGACGGATCGGCACTCCGGTCGGCGGCAAGACGAAGAGCCTCGACGTTGGCGGCAAGCGATTGCAGCTCCCGCGACAGGCTGAGCTTCCGTGGTTGCCCCTCGTTCGACATCGGATGGAGATCTCCCGACGAGACAACATGGTGTCATGATATCATGTTGTCAATCCGTCACGACTGGTGTAGACGTGAAACGTGGCTGCTCGGAAGAAGACAGAGACGGATGACAGGCAGGGGCTGATGCTCCGGCTTCCAACGGAACTTCACACCGCGTTGCGGCACCTCTCCATCGACCGGAAGGTCTCGCTCAACGCGTTGCTCACCGAGGTGCTGGAGCAGTGGTGGTCAAAGCAGCCCGAGCGCCGGAAGTACAAGGAGTGACCCCGACAGGAGCGTGTCGCGCCGCCCCTCCTGCGTGGCTGGCTCCACGACAGCCACCATCAACGAGCGACGGTGCCGTGGGTCTGGGCAGCGGCACCCGCCTTCGGGAGTACACCAGGAACAGTTCCATAAACCAGACCATGAAGATTGGGACGATGAGGAAGAAGAGGCGGAACTCCGAACGCAGGAAGGACGACAACGCCCCTCATTCAATTATAGAAATTGTTTCGTCGGTCGCTGGCTATCTGCCCCCATAGGAAAGCTAAACCAATTTCTATAATTCGCGTAGGTGCCCTCTGCACAAGAGCAAAGTGAACTACTGAATCGAATGATACATAAGCAATTACAGCACGTTACCTGATGCAAGCTCGCCTTCTTGCACTACAGTATGCTCTCTCACCTACGTTCTCTACCTCCACTCCTATCTGTCTCCTTCTATCTCTGATTATCCCTTCTATCCTGTATGTCTTACTTGATTGATTGTTTCCCTGTTTCCTCTGAGGTTTATGACGCCTTCGAGAGCTTGCTGTCTTCCTTTTCGACTAAAGAACGCCAGTTTGCACGGCACATCCTCGCCAGTAATCTTTTGCAATTGAACAAGATTCGTCGAGGAAACCTTCAAGGGTGGTTGGGTCTGGAGGTGGAGCTGCCGTCCCAGACCATCGACGACCTGTTCGGCTCGCGTTTCTCCTGGAAGGCGCTCGACGGCAACGTCCTCTCTGTTTCGTCGTACAGCGTGCATCGACACGAATGTCGTCGCTTTGAGGTGAAGCCGGAGATCCTGGATCGGATCCTTGCCCTATTGGCGCCCACCACAGAGGAGGCGAGCAAGCAGCATCTCGTCAACTTGATGGACGGCTCGCCCTACCTTCGTCCCGCGCCCCGAGCCAAAGATCACGGCGTGAGCGTGCCGGCACTGGTTCGGGATGCCATTCGCGCCTTCGAGCCATGCCCCTTCGACGGTGCTCAACTCGACGCCCATCTGGCTCGGCTGAAGGCGGCAGCCGATGACCCAACCGCCCGCGACGAGGCGCGTGCTACCGCCTGGCGTCGCTATCGGAACGATGCGACATGCGCCATGCGGATCACGGCGGGATGCAGGAAGCGTTCGGATGGGTTCTTCGAGCAGGAGCCCCACCAGGGGCTCTTCGAGTACGAGCCCTACTATCGTCCGCACCTGAGCGGTCGCATCGCTGAGGTCGGCGGCGGGCTTCAGAGCTGCTCGCGTGCCATGAAGCATGCGGCGCTGGCGAACGTCCCGAACCTGTTCAACTATGATCTGAAGGCATCGCAGTCCTTCATCCTGCTACAGGAATTGGAAACGGCGAAGATCGATCCCGGTTGGCTCTCGAAGTACCTCTCCCTGCCAGACGGCGCCGCGGAATACGCCTCTCGCATCGGCATCGAGAAGCGCATTTTCAAGGACTGCCTGTACGCGACCATCATGGGCACGCCCTTCAACGCCAGCCATTTCGATGCCGAGGAGAACGCCATCTACGGCGCTCTTCTCGACGAGGTCGGCGAGACCGGCAAGGCAGCTCAGTTGATGGTTCGCGTTCATGCCCAACTGACGCCGCTTCGGGATCTCGTTGCGGAATGGCATCGGTGGTTGATGGAGTCCGATGCGTGTCCTCATGCGGAAGGTAAGTCCTCCAAGCGCAAGCTGCGCAACGCGGTCGGCAACGTTCTGAAGGTCGCCGAGCTTCGAGCCGATCAGGCGAAGCGGAAGGCTGCCGCGCACATCCTGCAAGGGTGGGAGGCACGGTACATCCATGAGCTGACGGTGCTCTCGAAGCCCCATAGGTTTGCGCCGGTCTCGAACCAGCACGACGGACTCGTCACGATTGGGGAAGTTCCTCCGCAGGCGCAAAGTGCCGCAAAGGCGAGGTCGGGCTTTCGGTACGCGCGGCTGGAGATCAAGCCGTTCCTCTGAGGGTGCCCGCGCCAAGGCGTATTGAACTCGGAGAACGGCGCGGGGGCTAGCTGATCATGGACACCTCGGTACCGATGCCAGCGCACCGATCCGATGACCAATCTACCTGGTCCGCGGGAGATGACCTGCGTCGCCCGAGATGATGGCGGCTGGCTTTCCGTGTTCAGTCGGTCGACGGAGCAGGCGGATCTGCCGGACCTACGTTTCTACGACGGCAGGAGCCCCATCAGCTCACGCACGGTCGTCATCTTGTCGGTCTTCCCTCGATGCCATCGAGCGAGAATGCGCTCCCTTTCGAGATAGAGCCATGCAGCGCGGAAGCCGATGGGACGGAAGCCCACAGGCTGCTGCGATGAGGGAGACCACCAGTCGATGCCACTCAGCAGCACCGCTTCAAGATCCTGAACGGCGACACGGTGAGCGCTCCGAACACGTGCAGCAGCGACGAGAACGTCCATTGCGTCACGCCCCACGCCGCTCGGTGATGGCGCACGCGATGGCATGGTCAAGGCATCGGTCGAGCGTGACGCACTCTTCGACGGTGATCGTTGCATCCCGTTCCATCGCAAGATCGGTGACCGCGCGGCAAAGCTCACGGTAGTCGCGCACAGCGTGCGTCACCGTGAAGCCCTTGCCCGAACGAGCGGCGCCATGCGTGCCGGTCGGCTTCGAGAATGAGTCGTCGGCGACCGCTCCACCAGCCGCCACGAGGAGCAGTGCGGAACCTAGCTGGTCCAAGAACAACGGGAGCCCATCCGTCAGCTCCAGCTCGGTCGGTTCGGGTGCGCTTGTCGCACCGCCCCCTTTTCGTGCTCGAACGAGAATCTCCTCTCGGTTCGCTGTGAGAAATTCGTGGAGCATACCGCCATTCATGGTGGACCTTTGCCCAACCGGAAGCAAGGCGCCGCGAGCAGCTTCACAGCCTGCACTCAAGACATGTCTTGCCATGGTCCTCGGCGATGCCGCCGATTCGTGCTGGCTCGCATGTCACCTGGTTTGAGGGCGATGACCCGATGAGTGGCGTGTCTGGCAGACCGGGCACGCCCACTTATCGAGGAGCTTCGCCCAACCGAGATCGGTGAGTTGCTTCTCGGCTCTCGCTTCCGGTCCCTGAAGGCTGGGCGACCGTCGCATGCAGCCCGTGCATCGCCCGAGGAAGTGCTCGCCCTCGTCTTCTTCGACTCGCTCCAGCATCATCATCCTGCTGGGGGAGGTTGGGACTCTCGGCGAAGCTTGCTGATCGCGACGTGAAGGGAGACGACCTTCTTCATGGCGCGTTCGCGTTCCTCCGGCGTGGGGGGTGAGTGCGCCCAGTCCGTCGCCACACGTTCCCAGGCAAGGCACTCCTCACGCAGCAGGCGGGATTCGCTCGTGTCGGGTAGGACGCGCAACGACGCCAATGCCTTTCCAATCGCGTCAAGAATCACTGCGGTTCGCTTGGACTTCGGCACGGCTACGATGCCGGGAAACGATGCACCGTCTCCGTCTCCCCAGCGTGTTTCTCGATGAAGCGGATGGCGTCCTGCACCGTGATCATTCCCACCGCGTCCTCGTCGGTGATGTCGATGTCGAACTCCTCTTCCAAAGCGAGCGTCAGCTCCACGAGGCTGAGCGAGTCCGCGCCCAAGTCTTCGATGAATGACGCGTCAAGTGTGAGACGAGCTTCGTCCACGTGGAGTTGATGCCGGATGACGCCTCTCGTCTCCGTGGCAATATCACGACTCATCGATCCCCCCCGGACCTGGCGACTGCCTATGGTACTCGCGGACCGCACGTTCTCGCCAGCCCCAGCGATGCGAGCGTTGGAGACGCTGTGGAGAGATCCGGCGTGTCGATTCTGAGGGCTTACTGGCGCGTGCGTCGTTTCGTTGGACGACCGCGCTTGAGGGGAGGAAGTCGCGCCTTCCGCACCAGGACACCCGGCAGGACATCGAGGGCGTTCGCCAACGCCAGCAAGACGCTCACGCTCAGATTGGTGCCGCAACGATGTGACCAGCTCGGTCTCCATCAGGGGTCGTCGAGCGTGGAGGGATGATGGTCCTCCGCGGCGTGCTCCAGCGCGCTGCGAACCAGCTTGATGATGTGCTTGTCCGCGAGGGAGTAGAAGAGGTGCTTCCCGCTCCGGCGCCGCTTGACCAATCGCTCAGCTCGAAGGGAGCGGAGCTGTTGGGAGACCGTGGACAGCCCGGCTCCAGCAGCCTCGGCAAGCTCGCTGACGCACCATTCTCCATCCATAAGCCGCGCGAGCAGCTTGAGGCGGGAAACTTCGCCGGCTGCGCGAAAGAAACCGGCAGCTCGCTCGAATGCGTCATCGTTGACGGGCAATGGCTTTCGCCCGCGAGGTCCGTGGTCTTCGGGAGCGCAGCTTGCTTCGGGCGAGGGCGCGGAGGGTGGGGTGGGCGGACGGGACATCATTTCACCAATAATGCACTTCAATTGCGTTTGTAATACTTGAGCCGCGTCTGGCTTCAGATCCGAGCCTTCGACTGCGCTGTCGTTTCAACGAACGTTCAATCGATGGCACGTTGACACATTGAATCGACCTTCACTACAGCGCTCGGGGCGCAGCGTGCGTTGTGCTTAGTGCGACCATGTGCAACTACGTTGCATTCGCAATTCATGCTCCTCTCGAACGCACTTCGATGCCCAGGCGGTCCCCTCGGACGGTGCGTTGTCGCCTCTGCAGTGATCGCCACGGCTGCGTGGGGCGTTGTTGCAAACGCGCAACCGGCAAGTGCGCCCTCCGTGTCACCGCCGACGGTGCTGCAACACGTTGATGCGACGTACCCCGTCGCTGCGATGCCCGCTGGCAAGCATGCGGATGTTGCCCTTCTCGTGACCATCGATGTTGACGGTCACGTGTCGAAGGTCGAGGTTGCCGAATCTGGCGGCAAGGAGCTGGATGAAGCGGCGTCCACAGCCATGAGGCAATGGACCTTTCGTCCTGCTACGCGGGATGGTCGTCCCATTGCGAGCAGGATCCGAGTTCCTTTCCACTTCGCGCCTGCGGCAAGCCAGCCCGAGGCACCACCGGGAGGCGTCGCACCGCGGAGCGTGCAAGGTGGGGTGTCGAATCAGACGGGAGGCGTTGGAGTCGCGGGACCTTCACCGGCGGCGGTGGGTGCTCAAGGTGCAACGCCATCGCCAGGCACCGAGGAAGTGCGGGTCATCGGGCGAGCACAGCCTCCGAGTCGTGGAGCTTCCGACTTCAACCTGAGGGTTGGGGAGTTGGCACGCGTTCCCCGTCAGAACGCCAGTGAACTTCTCAAGCTCGCGCCCGGCATTCTGCTCACCAACGAGGGCGGAGATGGGCATGCCGAGCAAGTGTTCATGCGAGGCTTCGATGCCCGTGAGGGGCAAGATGTCGAGTTCACCGTTGGAGGCGTTCCGATCAACGAGAGCGGCAACCTCCACGGGAACGGCTACGCCGACACCCATTTCATCATCCCGGAGCTGGTGCAGTCGCTTCGAGTGCTGGAGGGTCCGTTCGATCCTCGGCAGGGAAACTACGCAGTTGCAGGGAGCGCGGACTACGAGCTGGGGCTGGAGAAGCGAGGACTCACCGCCAAGTACATGCGGGGCTCCTTCGGAACCGAACGCATGGTGCTCCTCTGGGGACCGAAGAATGCGTCCACTGGAACCTTCGGAGGTGTCGAGCTGTATCGAACTGACGGCTTCGGCAGCAATCGAGACGCTCAGCGTGGGACCGCGATGGGGCAGTACGAAGGCGCTCTTGGCGAGCATGGGCACTACCGCGTCACGGCGACAGCCTACTCGGGGAACTACCACAGCGCGGGCGTCCTTCGAGACGACGACTTTCGAAGCGGTCGAGTCGGGTTCTTCGACACCTACGACTACGGGCAAGGTGGAGCCTCATCCCGCTACTCCGTCGCCGGAGAAGTCGAGACGAAGAGTGAGGACACCACGTATCGCGCACAGGTCTTTGCCATTCAGCGAGGCATGCGCATTCGAGAGAATTTCACGGGCTTCCTGCTGGACGTACAGGATCCGCTCCAGAACCTTCATTCACAGCGAGGCGACCTTCTCGATCTGGACGTGTCGGAAACGACGGTCGGGTCCAAGGGGTTTGCTCGTCACCGACTGCGCATCCTGGATCAGCCACAGGAAATTGAGTTCGGTTACTTCGCGCGCGGAGATCTTGTCTCGAATACACAGCAACGGATCGAGGCAGCGAACGGGCATCCTTACCGCCTGGAAAGCGACAACGAAGCAAAGCTCGGCGACCTTGGCGCGTACGGTGACCTGAACCTCCGGGCAACGAACTGGCTCGCACTTCGTGGTGGAGCACGAGCAGACATCTTCACGTTCGACGTTCTGGACAAATGCGCCGTCCAGAGCGTTGCCCACCCGTCGAAGAGCAATCCGCCAGGCGACGCGAGCTGCATCAGCCAGGAGGACTTCGGGCGGTACCGCGAGCCAACCCAGCGAGCCACCACGGCAAGCACCGCCGTCATGCCACGCGGTTCCGTCATCGTTGGTCCCTTCCAGCACTTCAGCCTCAGCGGTGGCTACGGCACGGGCGTGCGATCCATTGACCCTAGCTACATCACCCAGGATGTGAAGACACCCTTCGCCTCCATCCAGGCGTACGAAGGGGGTGTCGTCTACTCCGGCAGAGCCCGCAACGTCGAGATCAACGCGCGATCCATCTTCTTCGAGACCAAGGTGGATCGCGATCTCATCTTCAGTGAGACCGCAGGACGCAACGTTCTTGGAAACGGAACGACGCGCACCGGCTGGGTGGGAGCGTTGCGTCTAACCGGGGAATTCTTTGACGAAGCCGCCAACGTCACGCTGGTGCGTTCCACATTCGACGACACCCATCTCCTGGTGGCGTACGTGCCCGATGTCGTGGTTCGTTCCGATACGGCGCTCTTTGCGGCGCTGCCGTGGAAGCTGAGCGGCTCGCCGATCCGTGGAGCCCTCGGGAGTGGCGTGACCTACGTGGGACATCGGGCGCTCCCCTACGGACAGCGCAGCGATGTGATCTTCACCATCGACACCTCTGCCACCCTTGCATGGCGAGAGTTCGAAGTCGGCTTCATCGCCACCAACCTCCTCGACCGGCGCTACCGGCTTGGCGAGTACAACTACGCCTCGGATTTTCACACCGATTCCGCGCCGACCCTCGTTCCGACGAGACACTTCACGGCTGGTGCACCCCGCAGCCTGTTCGCCACCCTCTCCATAACCTTGGGAGGCAACGATGCACACTGACAGACGCTGTCGTAGCGGATTGGTCGTCTTCCTGATGGCGGTGCCCATCTGTGATGCGTGTGTTGGGAGCACGGGGAGCGATCTCGTGGAATTTCAGGCATTCGCTGCCGGTCCAGCGGATGCTCATCAGGGGCAGCCCCTCGACTTCGTCACGGGTCGGGGCTTTCACGTCGTGTTGACGCGAGCAAAGGTCCACGTTGGCGCCGTCTACCTCAATCAGAGTGTTCCTACCTCGGGCGCGCAGGCAACGAGCTGCGTCTTGCCTGGCATCTACGTGGCGGAGGTTACGTCGGGTCTGGACATCGATGCACTTTCTCCAAGCCTCCAGCCTTTCTCAACGACGGGACATGGAACAGCGGTCCGCGCTTTGGCGGGCGAGGTCTGGCTGATGGGGACCAAAGACGTGAACGCTCAGGACGACACGACCGTCCTCTTCGACCTGGCGGGAGCTGCCGACGGCGGAGGCAAGCAGTATCCATTCGAAGCAAGATTCACCATCGGCAAGAACAGGATCGTTCCGCCAAAGGATCCGTCAACACCTGGGACCAGTCCGCTCTGCAAACAAAGGGTCGTCAGTCCGATTCCGATCAACATGACCCCGAGGAGCGGAGGCGCTTTGGTTGTTCGAATCGACCCACGTGGTTGGTTCACCAACGTGGACTTCTCTCAGCTCGCACCCGCCTCTGGAGACCCACCGATTCATCAGTTCGTGGATGGTCCGGCAGATCCTGCGAGCAACAACTTGTACCTCGGCATGCATGCATCGCAGGGGGTCTACAGCTTCGACTGGAGCACGGACAGCCCATGACCGGACTGTCCGTGCACTGCTTTCTAAAGTTTTCCACGTACAAAGGAGAATGCCGATGAAGTTAGCAAGAGTAGGTGCGCTAGCGTGCGCAGCATGGTTCCCATTGATGGTCACCAACGCTTGTTCAAGCAGCGATACCAATCCCGTTACCAGTAATCACGATGGCGGTGGCGCAGAAGGAGGTTCGTCGGGCTCCCCCGGCTCGGTGCAGTTCACGGCTTCCGGTGAGGTGCTCGCGCTCGGCGGTTACGGGTTTCCTCCGGCAACCGCCGACGACCCGGCATTCGTGGACGGCTGGGAGGTGAAGTTCTCGGAAGTGATCGTCACCATCGACAAGATCACGCTTTCCGAGAATCCCGACAAGGTTCCCACGGATCAATCGCAGACCGACGGCGTCGTGGCGGAAGTCGATGGACCGTGGGTCGTTGATCTCCACAAGGGGGGTCCACTCCAAGGCAAGGGTGGTGCCGACGAGCAATCGATTCAGATTGCGGAGCTGACGACGCAAAACAAGAACGGCGACAAGCCGTTCGACCCCGCCAAGCGGTACGCCTTCGGGTTCGATCTCGTTCCGGCGACTGCGGCTGCCAAACGGGTCAACCTCGATGCCCAAGGGACGACCGACTACCAAGACATGGTCGCCAAGGGAATCGTAGTCCTCTACGTCGGAACGGCGACCTTCAAGGGCTCGAACTGCAACCCCAACAACGATCCCACGCTCAATGCGCTGCCCACCGTGGTGAACTTCCGCTTCGGGTTCAAGTCCCCGACGACCTACGCGAACTGTCAAAACCCGGACAACGATCCGGCGAAGGGATTCGACACCGAAGAGCATCAGCGAGGGGTGTCCATCAAGGAGAACGCGCCCACGATTGCTCAGGTCACCGTTCACACCGACCACCCGTTCTGGGAGAGCGTGGAGCACGACTCCCCCGCACACTTCGACCAGCTTGCTGCGCTCGCCACGGCTACGGGTGGCGGAGACGCGGGCGCTGGTGGCACGGCAACTATCGTCATCGACGATCTGAAGGGAGTCGATCTCACCGCGTTCAAGACAAAGGGTGGGCAGCCCCTCAAGTGGCGTTCGTGCGTGGACAGCACGCGCTACACGCTACCGACGACCAATCCGATGGGATTCGATCCGAAGAGCGTCCCCCTCAATCCGACCGGTACACCCGACAAGGCACTGCGCGATTACTACGACTACTTCACCTACAACCAGAGCACGCAGGGGCACCTGAACAGCGACGGGCTCTGCTACGTGAAGCGCAACTACCCTTCGCCTCCGTGATCGGTACGTCGTCGTCTCCGCCTGAGCCGATTCAGCGAGGTCCGTCACGCGCATCCGTCGCACAACCCCTTGATCCGCACCTCGATCTCTTTCCCGGCGACCGAGCGAGGAGCGCGAGCGGTGGAGACTACCTTCACTGCTACCCCAGGCAGGCACGACACCTCTCCGCAATCGCTGCACACGAAGTGCGGGTGCTCGGTCGAGTGGGCGCCCTTCGAGCGTTTCAGCTCGAACCGCCAAACATGGTCCCCGAGATCCGTTCTCGTGACGAGCCCAGCTTCCGCCAGGTCCGTCAGGTTGCGGTAGAGCGTCACGCGGTCGAAGCCCTCCGCTTCAAGGGCGACGAAGAGATCGGCATGACTCGCGGGTGTGCCCGCGCCGTGCAGGTACCGAAGTGCCGCAACACGAGGCGCCGTGCTGCGCATCCCCGCCTTGCGAAGGATGTCCTTCAGTTCGGGGATGGTTGGCGCAGTTGGAGCACGAGGTTTGGGCTTGGTTCGTGACACTGGATTGCTCCCGCAACTCAGTACCAATAGTGCTCGGGCGTCGAGGCGTCCAGCGTGGGACCGGCAAATCCTGCAGGTGAGCCGTTTGCTCCGGACTCCGCGAGGGCGTAGACTGCTGTGGTGCGGTTCTTCGGCAAAGCGTGCGCGGTCGTCTTTCTGATTTCGCTGCTGTCGTGCGGCGGGAGTGACGCGAATCCGGAAGCCAACATCCTCACCTCTCACCAGGATCTGTGTGCCGGGGCGGCTCCAGAGTACGAGGATCACGGCGAACGTATCGCGACCGCCATCGCTTGCCCCTTCGTCCAACACACGGAGAACATCGCTAAGTATGGGGAGAAGCTGCCCAAGAAGTCGGCGCTCTACGATGGCACAGGGACGGTCATCGCCAACGTCACCCACACCTGCGACGCCTGGACGTTGGGCACGGACGCCCAAGGGGTTGCGGTCGTCATTCTTCGGGACAAGGGCGAGGTCATCTCGCACGGCAGTATGCATGCGGGTCAGGTCTTGACGAACGTTGCGTCGCCGGTCCAGCTCCCCGTGCAAGTCCGCTAGCGGTTTTCCCGAGAAGGTACGTCCACGCTTCCCGGATGGGTCGTCGCTCGGCAGGATCCTTCGCGGCGTGTAAAGTGCGCGTATGAAGGTTCCCTTGACCCGTTTCGGCGTGGCGATTGAAACGCCACTGCTCATCGAGCTGGACGAACTTGTTCAGCAGCGTGGTTGTACACGGTCCGAAATGTTCCGGGATCTTGCACGCGCAGAAGTGGTTCGTGCCAAGGTTCGCAAGGGCGTGGATGCCGTAGCCTCACTCACCATCGTCTACGATCATCACGTTCGTGATCTCAGCGAGAAGCTGACCGAGCTTCAGCATGAACTCGGAGAGCGGGTTCGAGCGACGCTGCACATCCACCTGAGTCACGACCTCTGCCTCGAAGTGATCGTCATGCGTGGGCGCTCGGAAGAGCTGCAATCCATTGCGGGGCAGATCCTGGCTACTCGTGGAGTGAAGCACGGCGGCATCGAGATCATCTCGGACGTTGCGCAAGATGCCGCGACCAAGCCGTCGAAGACTTCGAAACGGTCGACCAAGAAAGCACCGGGACATCACCATGGCGCACGAATTGGCGAGGGTCACTGAGCCGGGACGCGGGGCGTCCGTCCTTCACATCAGTCGAAACTGAACGGTCCAGCGCATTCGAACCCGCACCGGGTGACCATCCTTCGACGCGGGAGAGAACCGGTAGGCACGAACGGAACGAATCGCTGCTTCATCGAGTCCGTAGCCACTGGGCTTGAGAGCACTGGCTTCGACCACCCGCCCCTGTTCATCCACCACAATCTGGACGGGAACATCCGTCTCGATCTCTGCTTGTCGGGCTTGATGTGGGTAGGTGGCAGCCACACTCGCGACCAATCGTGCGGGCACCGAGACCGCACTTTCGGGCAGCGTTTCCCGTGAGCCCGACGAGCCTGGCGCCGATGGACCAGGAGCCGGTGCTCCACCAACGGTCATGGGCGTGCTGCCGCTGGGCAACGTGAAACGAACAGGCTCGCTCAGTGCATCCGCGATGGGAGCACTCGTCGCCAGCGGTTCTTGAGGAACTGCCGCAAGCGAGAGGTGAACCAGCGACGAGTCATGGGGACTCTCATCATGCGATGCGGGTACGGGGTACGAATGCTTGTGCGTCGGCGGCGCGGCTTGTCGTGTGGTCGGATCCACCGGATCGCATTTCGCGGGGTCGTCGGTGCGCACCTCGTTCACGGGCACCGGCTCCACATCAACGGGGATCTCTGCTGACGCGGCAGCGACGACAGGTGCCGACGAGCGAGGACCACCGACGACAGCCGCAGCCGCCACGTGCAGCAGCACGGACGCCGTGAAAGCCATCGCATGAACCGTCATCACCGCGAGCCGCGCCACTTTCTCCTCCCCGCCAGATAGATGCCTCCGATGCAGCGCCTGATGAATCTACGATCCATCGAGCCGTCCGGATCGTAGGAAGCTGTAGCACGATTCTGAAGAAGCGTGTTATCAGTGACACGTTCTTGCACATTCGTGCCCTATTTGGAGACCTGATGCGCCTTCTTCCGAGCCTACTCCTGTGCGGTCTGCCTCTGACCGTACTCCTCAGCACCCGCGCTGCGGTCGCCCAGCCGACCGAGCCCGATGCGGGGACGACTCCGCCCTCCTCAACGGACGACCTGACGCCACCCGCTTTGAAGACGCATCCAGAGGCGCCGTACCCGCCCGAGGCTCTTCAGCAGCGTCTGGAGGGAAACGTCGGGCTGGAGCTGACGGTGGACGAGACCGGCAAGGTCGTGGATGCCAAGGTGACCAGTCCCGTAGGGCACGGGTTCGACGAAGCCGCCGTCTCCGCCGCACGACAGTTCTCCTTCGAGCCCGCTCGCAAAGGCGGAGCGGCGATCCGCTCGACGGTCCAATTCACCTACGAGTTTCATCTTCCGCCGCAAGCACCACCGGCACCAACTCCACCACCGGCGCAGCCAAAGCCTCCAGAGGTTGTTCAGACTGGTCCCGATCAGTCCACGCTGGTGCTTGCCACCCGCCCCATCAGCGCTGCCTCCTCGTTCTCGGTTCGAGACCGAGACTTTCAGCTTCGCCCGATTGGGAGCGTTCAAGACATCCTGCGCGTCACGCCGGGTCTCGTGCTCGTTCAGCACTCGGGCGGCGGTAAGGCGAACCAATACTTCCTCCGTGGGTTCGATGCGGATCACGGGACCGATCTTGCGCTCTCCATCGATGGCATCCCGATCAACATGGTGTCGCATGCTCATGGGCAAGGCTTTAGTGACACGAACTTCATCATCCCCGAAGTAGTGGAGCGCGTAGAGATCACGAAGGGTCCGTACTTCGTCAACCAGGGCGACTTTTCCACTGCCGGTGGCGTCAACATGATCTCACGGGACGACTTCGAGCACAGCTCGCTCGGATTCGGAGTGGGTGGGTCGCCGGGGCATGGATCGGCGAGCTACCGAGGGCTTCTCGTCGCCAGCCCCAAGTTCGAGAACATCAAGGCGACGTTCGCGGCAGAGGTCGGGCGGTCCAACGGACCTTTCGATAACCCCGAGGGCTGGGACAAGTACAAGCTGTTCAACAAGCTGACCTTCGCCTTGACACCGACCTCGTCACTCGCGGTCGGAGAGATGAGCTACGGGGGGACCTGGCATGGGTCAGGGCAGATCCCAGCTCGTGCAGTCGAGCAAGGGACCGTCTCTCGCTTTGGGTCCGTCGATCCGGACGAGGGTGGCAACACCGCTCGCCATCAACTTCACGTCCAGTACAAGCTGCGCCCGACCGACAACAGCGAGCTGAAGGCGCTGGCGTACGTGGGAACCTACCGCTTCAACCTGTACTCCAACTTCACGCTGTTCTCGCGAGATCCCGACAATGGGGACGAGATCGAGCAGGTGGACCGGCGCACGTTCTACGGCGGGCGCGTGAGCTACCGGATCGTCCATGACCTTCACGGCGTTCGCTTCGACACCACCATCGGCGCCGATGGGCGGAGCGACGATATCCACGAGCAGCTGTGGAACACGGTCCATCGGAAGCAGCTCGCTGAGGTCAGGGACAACAACGTGCACGAGACCTTCGTGGGCGCGTTCGCCACCGAGGAGGTGACGCCCGTCACGGGGTTGCGCCTGAACGCTGGGGGACGCGCCGACCTGCTCTCGTTCGCCGTGGACAACAACCTTCCGAGCAAGGACCCGACCGCCCCCACGAGCGGCGTCGATGGTGCTCACCAGTTCAGCCCGAAGACGAGCGTGATCGTCACGCCCATCGAGGCGGAGCAGGTGCAGCTCGATTTCTACGCCAACTATGGACACGGCTTTCACTCCAACGATGTACGTGGAGCCTTCGCCAAACCTGCGGTCACGCCGCTCACCAGGGCAATCGGGGAAGAGGTCGGAGCACGAACGCGGCTCTTCAAGCGGTGGGACCTGGCAGGCGCACTGTGGAAGCTTGACCTCAACAACGAAACGGTTTGGAGCGGTGATGAGGGGACAACCGAGGTCAGCGGTGCGACCACACGCAAGGGCATCGAGATCGAAACCCGCTACGAGTTCACGCCGTGGCTGGCAGCGGATCTCGACCTCACGTTCACCGACTCTCAGTTCCGTGAAAACGCTGGAAACGGCAACGGGCTTGCCTTGGCTCCGAAGCAGACGTGGTCGGGTGGGCTTTCGGCTCGCCACGATCTTGGTCCAGGTGTCGCTCGCGGAGGACTTCGATTCTACGGCATCGGAGATCGTCCAGCCTCAGACGATGGCGCCTTGATGGCGCCCGGTTTCACGCAGTTTGATCTGCACATCGGCTACCGGCATCGCCGCTTCGACATCGCGCTCGACATCGAGAACCTTCTCAACGGGCAATTTCGCTCCGCCCAGTTTGCGACCACCGGACGTTTGCGCAACGAGCCCGCTCTCGGCAGTGCCGTCCCCGCGGGTTTCAATTGTGGGAGCGGCGGTCGCCTTGCGGCATCACCCGATGGAAGCTCAGGGAACGGAAGGTTCAACGGCTGCGAGGACATTCACTACACGCCGGCGTATCCGCTCACCGGACGGGTGATGGCGACTGTCTTTCTTGACTGATTGATGAGGAATCCGATGAGAACCTTCGCTATCGCTGCACTGCTCGCCGTCCCGATGCCCCTTGTCATGACCGCCTGCGAGACCGAGACTCCAACCACGGCTGTCGTCGAGAACGACTATCCCGCGGTCTCCGATGGAGGCGATCCCGCCCAAGAACTGAGCATCTACAAGGTCTGGTACTCCACAACGGTCTTCCTCGATCCTCTCGCTCCTGGACAGGAGTCCGACTCGCAACGAATCGTGCCGGCGAGCGACCATGCCTATGTGCTCTTGGCGGCGGGTTGGGACCCGTCGTCCACGACGACGCCGGCAAAATTGATCCCCATCCGCTCGACGGACGCGTTCACCATCAGCCGTGGTGGCAGCTTGCGTATCGGTGTATCGGATCCTGCGTTCGTCGGCAATTGCGGAGCCGGAAAGCCGCTCTCACAGGACGACGCAGACTTCATCACGCAACGGATCTTCCCCGGCGACTTCGCGGCGGTGGAGTACGACGCCAAGACCTGCACCTCCATTCCCCTTCCAAGCGACGGCAGAGGCGATGAAGGTGGCACCGATGCTGGGGGCGACGCGGGCTTGGATGCGACCGCCGACTCGGGCGGATAGCGAATGCTGATGCTGCTCACGGGCTGCGTCCTCGGAGTCGTGCAAGGCATCCGTCATGCCTTCGAGCCCGATCATCTCGCTGCCGTATCCACCATGGTGGCAGAGCAACGTTCGGCTCGCACGAGCGTCGTCTATGCGGCGGCTTGGGGTGCAGGGCACGCGCTCGTCTTGACCCTTGTCGGAGCCGCGCTCTTCGTCCTGCGAGCCACAATGCCGGAGCGATTGGGAAACCTGTTCGAACTGCTCGTCGGCATCATGCTCATCACCCTGGGGGTTCGAACCCTTCACCGGGCGGTCGTGACGAGACGCGGCGGACCTATGGTGGCGCACGTCCATGGCGTAATCTCCCATCGGCACGGAGGGGATCCAGACCACGTTCACCTTCGTCGCTGGACCTTGGCTCGTCGCCCGTTGCTCGTGGGGATCGTGCATGGACTGGCGGGAAGTGGCGCGCTCACGGCGATGGTGGTGGCGAGATGTTCCTCGATGGCGGACGGGATCCTTTTCATTACCCTCTACGGAGCGGGAGCGACGCTTGGCATGGCGGTCCTTGCTGGCGTTGCCGGTGCTCCTCTGGCACGCCTCGCGAGGATGCGCATGGGACGACCTGTCCTGCTCGCCATCACTGGCATCCTGTCGCTCGGGCTCGGTCTTGTGTGGAGCTTCTCTGCCGCCGTGCGGGTGGGAGGTGGATGACGAGCCTTCAGTTGTTCGGCGCATGGCAGACGAGCCATGCGAGGAGGGTCGCTCGCTCGTCGGGCGTGAGTTGTCCGGCATCAAGCGGCGGCATCACGCAACCGTAGACCTGGTTGAGCACGGTGCTTCTCGCAGCGAACACCTGCCCGTAGGTGGTAAAGTTGAATTTGCCCGCAGCCACACCGCCGTTGCCGTGGCAACTGAGGCAGCGGCGCTGGATGATCGACGCGACATCTGCTTGGTAGCTGGGCACCGCAGGCGGGCATGAAGCCGGCAGGTCGCGCGGACATCCCGACTCGCCAGGGGATCCACTGTCCGCCGCGCTCTGGTCGGCGCCCGTACATCCCACGAGCGCCCCCACGAAGAAAAGCGAGATCGCAGCAAATAGCTGGGCACGCATGTCAATCCCTCTGAAGTGCGCAGCCGAGCGTCTTGGCGTCGGGGCGTCTTGGTGGGTGTCCGGCAAGAAGATCGTCCAACGCCTCGCGCACGAAGAAGGTTGCGTCATCGCGCAAATGAGTACGGTCGGAGTCGATGCCACCGCGGTAGAGGATGCTCCCGTTCCCGTCCAGAATGACGGAGTACGTCGCATATTCTGCGACGAACGCCTTCGCGAGAAGTGCCTGGGGATCCATCAGGATGGGAAAAGGATACGCGCGCCTCTGAGCTTCATTCGCATCGCGCTCCAACGAGGCTCCAACTTCCGAGTCTATGGCAACGAACTGAATCCCGCGGGGTGCGTAACCCTGATGGAGTTGCCGAAGGCGAGCATCGTGAGCAGTCTGACAAGGGCACGTCGCTGAAAAGAAGATGAGCACCGTGAACGGACTGTCTCGCAAGAGCGCAGGGAAAGACCGCCATGTGCCGTCTGTCGAAGAAAGGTGAGCCTCTGGCGAATGCGCGACATGGGGGGACTGACGCATGCATGACGCGCACGCGATTGTCAGCACCACGAGCATCGCCTTCATAACCATGATCGCACCACGGCAAGCGAGGTGCCTGCCAGCGAAGGTTGATTTCTTCCGAAACCAGATAGGGGCGGATTGAAGAACATGCTCCCTTGCAGCCGCCATCGATCCGTCAAGGGATACACACCAGCAAGTGCAACTTGGAGAACACGTCTTGCGGTAGCGGGATCCTCGGCTCCGTTGATGGTGGCGCTCCCCTCGACCGCGTAGGACGCAAGCAGCGCGATGCCTGCATCGTTGCCGAAGGCGTACGCGGCGGCAGCGAGTCCGGTGAACTGAAGCCCAAGCGTCTCGCGGATCCCTTGCACTGATCGCGTTGTCCGGGCGGCGAGGAGACCGGTAAGGTTCAAGAGCCAGTGCCCGTAGGCTTGCTCAACGGCGATGCCAACGGTGCCTTGAAAGGTGCCAGCGCCGGTTGCACCGGTAGCGAGTGGTGTTCGCGCCTGATCGACGGGTCTCCCTGTTGGCAGAGTGATCCCCGCCAGCAGTGCGATACCGGGAATGTATCGTTGCTCTTGCGCGAGCGTGAAATCGTATCGCCCGCTGAGGTTGATGTCGCCGATCCCTCCCCCAAACTCGGTGGCGCCTCCGAGCTGCCGGCGCGTCTCGACGAACGGCATCAGAAGAGCTGCTTGCCCCCTCTTGGCGAAGCGAAGAGCGCCGAAGAGATCTTGTTCGAAGTCTAGCTCCGAGGCACCCGATGGGGCGACGGTGTAGTGCCCCTCCGTGTTGAACGATCCAAATACGTCCGCAGCACGTGCCTGGAATCCCACAAGCGAATCCTCGTGGATAGTGAGTCGCCCTGGCGTCAGAGCGCTCGAACCTGCACAGCAGGTTTGAGCGTAGGCGTGTTGGCACGATGCCAACACGCCCAGCCCGATGATGAACCGCAAGGCTCTATTCAATATCGAAGAATGGCGCCGCACGATCCGCGATGTCGCCCGAGAACGTGGAGCGGATCTCCCAGTGTCCGGGCATGAAGAGGTTGATGTTGCTCACGAGATAGCGTCCCTGTCCTTTCGACGTGACGGTTGGCTTGACGGATGCTCCATGCGCATGCGCTGCCATCCACGGCACGACCTCGACAATGAGACCGTCGCGAGGTGTTCCGTCTGCCGCGTTCGTGATGGTGAATTCCGCCGAGATGGTGCCGCGCCTCGGCGGTTGCTCCGGAACCGTTCGCACTTCAATGCCCAGCAGTTTGCTTTCGCTGAGGATCGCTGCGTACGGAGCGGATGGAAAAACCGACTCTTCCGGAGGCACACTCGAAGCCGAGCAAGCAACCAGAGAAATCGCGGCAATCTTTATCCGACCTACCCCACCGTGGGGCGAAGTGCTCATGGCACGTTGACGAAGAACGCGATGTGCCCGTGTGGAGAATCTTCGGTCAGATCTTCGCATTCCTCGTGGAAGTGGAAGCGCAAGGTCCATTTCCCGGAGGCGTCGAAGCGAATCGGACCAACGGTGTACGTCCCGCTCGCGCCTTCGTTCGCCTTCTGGTTTGAGTTGGGCGCCGGGTGTGTGTCATCTAGGAACACCTCGGCGCTGACGGGCGATCCGTGGAGAGGTGAACTGTCGCTCTTGTTGGTTGCGACCACCGTGAACGTTACGTCCGTGTTCTGGTAGATGCCGTTTGCGCTCCACTTGACGTGGTACTTGCAGTCGTCGTCGTCCCCCTCGCTGTTGAACAACGTATCGCCGAATGGCTCGTCCATTCCGCCGTCACCGCCTCCAGCATCCATCGGCGGTCCAGCATCGGGATGGCAACCTGCGGAACTCGTCTCTTGGACCTTGGTGCCACAGTGGCTGTCCTGTGCGCCAGAGACTGGACCGCCAGACGGACCGGCATCGGCGGCTATGCCGCCATCGCTCGGAGTGGTCGAATTTGAAGTGGAGCAGGCGCCTGAAAGCACTACGCCTCCGACGAGCAGAGAACAGGCAGCAAGAGGGGAGACAAACTTATTACGGAAATAGATGGAAGGTTGCATGACAGGATTCCTCGTTCAGGTAATCGTGAATTGAATTCGCAAGCCGAGCCCGTTCGGTTGGCGTAAGTGCAACGCTGCACTCGACACACCAACACCGGTGGACGACCTACGCGATTGGGTTCAACTCACGCGCAACGGGGAGGCGGAATCGGAGGACGTTGTCGTTCGAGCGATTCCAGGTCTGCTGATCGGGCTTGCGTCGCCAGTCCAGATTCGAACGGCTTCCTGACTTCCGTTGCCTGCTGCGGCACGACGCACCGAGGAATAGCTGTCGAGGGGATCTTGAAGTCGTCGTCGTCATCGCAATTCGACTTGAGCACCGCGTATGGTTGAGGCTCTCGATCTTCCTGACGTTGCTTCTCAAGACGTTCGCATTCCGGGCATCCGCACTTGCCCCGCACCATCCCACAGGCGCAACGATGTTCGATGTGCCCGCCGAGGGCTACGACCACGGGTCCCATCGCTCCGCCAAGCATGAGCGGGATCCCGATGAGAAGTATCGTGAGCCTCACGCACCAAACCGGCGCCCAGCGGGCGATGCTGTGCGTTCTGGTTGGCTTCGACACGATGACGGCATTGTAGGTGCCTCAGAACTTACCGGCAACCGTTGCAGCAGGAGCTACTGCGAAGACCGCCCTGTTGGCGCAGAACCGGCAGCCAAGAACGCGATCAGCTCGTTCCATTGCCTCTCGGAGAGCCGAACCCGCTGCCGATGTCGCCCGAGAGCGACCTCCAGGTGAGACCGATCCCGCGTGCCCGGTTCAACCCGGCGATGGCAGGCTCCGCACCGTCCAGCCCAGACGCTCTCGATACGCGTCTCGCCGTTCGTCGCCGTCGTCGCACTCGCAACAGTCGAAGGAGTCTGTCCGCAACCTGCACCCGCGGCAGCGAACGTGCCGCACGCGATGAGACACGCGCGACGGGGGCTCAAAGTCCCACTCCCACGACGGTCCGTATCCAGACGCTTCCGAAGGCATCGCCAGGCTGGAGGGAGCGCCCGAATTCGTCGAGCCGGAGGTACGCGCCCGTGGACCACCAGATCCGCCCGAGGTTGAGCATCGCTGTCGGTCCCACGAAGTAGTGCGGAAGAAGGTTGAAGGGGCGGGGTGAAGGCGCCGGGTCCGGGAACTCCACCCGCATCCACGACTCGATCCCAGGGTGGAAGACCGGCGTCACCTGGTACGTCACGCCGAGCGTCGGGTTGAGCACCCAGTCGCGCCGGTTAACGAAGTAGTACTCGCGCTCCGCCCAGAGGTTCGTGACGACACGCAGATTGCCGAAACGCTTTTGCAGGATGATCTTGGCTTCGAGTTCGATCTCACGCTCGTTCTCGACGACCTCGCCGTAGAGCGCGATGTCCACGGGGAACTGTCCTTCCTCCCCGAGACGAAGGCGGAGTCGCTGCTTGATCCCGTTTCCCTCCGTCAACGTTGGGAGCGAGCTGAAGGCGTCGCTCGGTCGTGGGACGAGGGTGACGTAGAGTCCAAGCTCCAGACGATCCGTGATCCCGTACTCGAATTCGGTTTGGAACTGCGTAGCTCCGTACCAGGTCGGGTTACCCGTGGCGGTGGAGAGCACCTTGACCGGCGTGAAGTCCGCGTACTGCTCGATCTCTGCTGCCCCTTCGCCCATCGTCTCGTAGACGTAGGTGAAGGGCAGAGGACGTGGATTGGCAAGCGCCGTCTTCGTGCACAGCGCGGTGGCGACAAGCACCAACGTAGATGCTGCTCGAACGAGCCCCTCTCTTCTCTTGCCCTGGCGCTTCATCAGAGCTTCGAGAGCTGCACCGCTGGGGCGCAGACGGCGTCATTGCCGCAGTCGCGGTGGCACGTGTTGCAGCCCGCATGGGGGTCTCCTCCGTAGGTGTCCCCGAGAGGTGGACCCACGCCGCGCCAGATGATCTGGACGCCGTTCCCATCGGCGAGATTCTTCAGCTCGAACCACTCCCAGCCGTTGGCGCCCGTGTTGTAGCCGCCGCCGCGCTTGACCATGCCAAAGAACTGGCGCGAAGTCGGATCGCCGTCCGTGCCCTCCTTGACGATGATGGTCCCCACCGGGAACTCGGTCGCTCCCTTGGGTGGGCGTTGGTTCAGATACTCGATGAGCTTCGCGTCGGGATGGACTGTTCCGGGGAGCGCGTCCTTGGTCACATCGAACGACTCCCACTTGTGAAACCCGGCAAAGTGCGAGGCGAATGCAACGAACACCGAGGCGTTGGTAGCGCCCGCATCCGCCCCGTCGCTGGTGCTGGCGCACGAGAAGAGCAGCGTTCCGATCACGAGGAGCGTAGGGCGCACTGCCTACGGTTTCTCCACGAACTCAGCGAAGCCGAGGATCCTCGCCGCATCATTCATCTCATCCACCACGGATCCGTCGGAACTCGGATCAACGGCACCCTTGACCGAGGTGTAGAGCTTGCCGAATGGCGTTTGCAGATCCTGCGGTGAAGGATTCTCTGCGCTCCATGTCGCAGGCGGCTGCGGAATCCCATCGCCTTGAATTTGCCCGTAGGCTTGCGTCAGAAGCTGAAAGCCTTCGAGGATTTTTCCATCAGCTTGCTTGCCGTCTTTGACGGGCTCCTTGGGGTTCGGCTTGCCGACAAGCCATGCCTGAAAGAGCTTGTAGATGGGGACGGTGCCTTCGAGGTTGGCGCGGATGTCCGCCATGGTTCGCTGCGAGTAGCGGGACTCCTCTTCGTTCGAGGACGCCTTGTTCACCTTCTCGCGCTGCTCGTTCATAAGCGAGATGAGTCCCTGAAAAGCACCCGCGAGATCGATCTTCTGGGGCGTCCACTGATCTCGAAGCGTGGCGGCGTCTGCCACGATCCTCGCGCACAGCTTGTTCTTGAAGTTGGCGGCGTCTTGCGCCGTGGTGGGGAACGCCGCCGCCTTGTATCCGGGCAGTGCCTTTTCGAAATCGATCACTCGTTGCGGGATGTTGTCCGCCCAGAGGATGCGCTCCGTGGCGTGCAGCCCGGTCACGCCCTGATCATCGAACAAGTCCTCGTCGCCCTTGCCCGAGAGCTGGCTCAGAAAATCGTCGTAGCGGGCGTCGATGGATCCATCGATGTCGGGGAATAGCGGTGCGAGCGCCCCCTCCACGTGCTCGTACGCAACGCGAGCGCGGATCCATGCCGCCTTCATCGCGGCGATGGCTTGCGCATCTTGCTGGGGATCCCACCCGCGCCCTTGCGGCAGTGGCGCTGCGTTCTGAAGATCCTGCGCGGCTTGGTGAAGAGCGTTGATCTCCGTCAGTAGCGAGTCGTGCATGCCGTTGACGATGTCCTGCTTGTACTGCTCATCAGTCTTCGCGGTGGATCCCGCCGAAGAGCTGGAGGAACATCCGCCGACCGACAGCGCGAGGCACAACGCGGCAAAGCTGATGCGCGAATATTTCATGGCGATCTCCCTCGCAGGCATTGGTTGGTTCGCGAGGCTCGCTGCTGCATCAGAGAGCACTCACGTAGTCGAGCAGCGCTTGATGATCCGCTGCGGAAAGTATTTGAAAGACCTGGACCGCCTCGCCTGCCTCGGAGTCTTGCCCGGCGTGCAGAAGGATCGCTTCCTCGATGGTTTGCGCCCGACCGTCGTGGAGGAAGGTCTTGTTGAACCGCAAACCGATCAGGGGTGTCGTGCGCCAATCCCGAGACTTGGCTTCGCCATCCACCATGCCGTCCGCGAGCGCGTCGCCCATGTTGTGAAGAAGAAGGTCAGTGAAGATGGGAGCGTCGATACCGGCAAGAAGCGCGATGGGATAGTCGGGACGCGTCTTGAGCGACGGCGCGTGGCAGACGCTGCACTTGGTCTGAATGAACAGCTCCTTGCCGTGGTCGGTGATGCTCGCGCGCTTCGGGATCGCCAGGAACCGCATGTACATCGCGCGGACGTTGACGTTCTCGATGGTGGTATCGATGCCCGGTTTGAGGTCGTCGGTCAGACCATCCGGGTTGGTGAACTCGGTCGGGCGCAGCGGACTCGTGATCCCCATGTCGCCCTGCAACGCGTCGGCAGTGAAGTCATCGAGGGTGGCGACACGCGCCTTGAGCCCGAAGCGCCCGATGACCATGTCCCCCTTCTGGTGGGTATGAAACCGTCTGTCCGGATTCGATTCCGAGGCGTACGCGACATGGTTGACGCGTCCGTGGATGGCGTCGGTGCGTGAAGCTTGCTCGCTCGCGACCCGTTCGATCTCGCTGTCGAGAACGGCTTCCATGTAACCGCGCCCCAAGACCGAAGGTCCCACTCGAATGCTGACCTTGATGGTCGGATCGTTGGGCGGTGGAAGGACCGCCGTTTTGGCGCTCGCCGTCATCAGCGGATGGATCGTGTGCCCGAAGGGAAGCTTCGATTGATCAGCGGCGGTGGTGATGCCGTCGCTCTCGACGACCGACATCTTCTGCACCAAGCCCGGACCACGAACGCCCTCCTCGTGGCACGCAGCACACGCCGCACGCGTGTAGAGAGGACCGAGCCCGTCAGATTCACGCAGGGGCAGTCCGAACAGATCGGCGCCTCGGTTGAACTCGGTCACCTGGTCGTGCGTCACGCCGTCGATGGGCACATCGAAGGGATCGCCGGCAGAGGAAGGGGCGTCGCCACCGTCCGTCGAGGGCACCCCCGTCGCAGCGGTCGAGGCGCATCCTGCGTAGAGCGCGAGCAGGAGAGCCCCCACCAAGCCTGTCGTGAACCGCATGATTCTACCGTGGCATAATTGAAAATGATTTTCAACTTCAATAAATCGGCTAGAATTCAGGCTTGATGCACGCCCCCGGAGCGACAGGGGGTCGGCGGCGCTTCCCCCGTGGGGGGCACGAGGGGAGCGATCAACCAATGGTTTCAACGCGCCGCGCACACGAGGAGATGCCGATGAACACACCGCAGGATTGTCGCCATGAATTGCTCGCCACCGGTCCCATCGCTCGCTTCGACCAATGCCGAAAGTGCGGCGTCATCTCCATGCACCTCGGGGTGACCACGCTCCGCTTGGATCCTGCCGCGTGCGAAGCGCTCTGGGCAACGCTTAGCGAAGCGCTCGAACAACTGCACCGCCGTGAGGTCGCTCAACCGGTCGCGCACGGCTCCCTCGTCGTCAGGAGCGCGACACGGCGAGGTGTGGCGTGACCATCGAGCGGGTTCGTTTGGCGGCGGGGTGGATCTCGATGCTGCTGTTCGTGACGAGCGGGATGATGATCTGTACCGACGTTCTTCAAGGCGTTTGGTCGCTCGTCGTGTTGTTTGGCGCGGTCGCTGTCTACGCCTTTGTCACCTTCCTCTTCCCGGAAGCACCATCATCTGTTCGTGCGAGGGTGCAGCCCGAGAGGTCGAGCGGCAGCGGGAGCCATGAAGGACTCTCCTTCACCATCGGTCGCCCAAACCCCACCGTCACGCGGTACACTGCGTCCCCAAGGTAGGCGATGAGTCCAGCCGATGCCGTTTCAGAGTTCGAGCACAGCCACGGTCAGCTTAGCGAGCTGGTCGTCAAGTTGCGCGGGATGCTCTCACCCGGTACTTCCTCTCGTGACGGAGCTGCCCTCGTCAAGCTTCTGAAGGATCTGCGCGAAGAACTGCTTCTCCACTTTGCACGAGAGGAGGAAGGGCTCTTTCCCTTCGTCCGAGCGCACGTTGCCGATCAAAAGAATGTCGTGGATCGCCTGGAAGCGGCACACGATGGCATCTGCGGCGCCGTCGTTCGTCTGGCTCATCTCGCCGAAAGAGAGCCTTCCCCATCGGGGCTACGGAACACGTTTGAACGATTCGAGCGTGCGTACGCAGAGCATGGGAGAGCCGAGGGCGAACTTCTTCGCACGCTGGGACAGCGCCTGGAGCCGACCCACAGAGCGGAATTGGCGGAGCTGGTCCGGGGTCTGTAGGGCGCACACCCACCGTGCCGGGCGCCCGACACCTAGCGGACCGCCGACCGCTGCACGACAAACAGCGCTCGGCTTACTCTACTCAAGCAAGCTCCGCAGCATCCAGGCGGTCTTCTCATGCACTTGCATGCGCTGCGTGAGGAGATCACACGTTGGCTGATCATTGGCTCCCTCCGCGGCGCGGAAGACCTCACGCGCCGTGCGCGCAACGGTCTCATGTCCCTCCACCAAGCGTCGGATCATGTCCTCCGCCTTCGGCACACCCTCATCCTCCTTGATCGCTGATAGTTCGACGAACTTCTTGTACGTGCCGGGTGCCGTAAAGCCGAGCGCTCGAATGCGCTCCGCGACGAGATCGACCGCGAGCGCGAGTTCGTTGTACTGCGTCTCGAACATGAGGTGCAGAGTCTGGAACATGGGACCCGTGACGTTCCAATGGAAGTTGTGCGTCTTGAGGTACAGCGTGTACGTGTCAGCCAGCACGCGCGACAAGCCCCCCGCAATTTCTTCCCGCTTGTTTGCGTCGATGCCGATGTCGATCTTCATCTTGGTCTCCACGAATTCACCTCACCTTTGGACTTCGCTGAGCGGGATGCCGAGCGCCTTGGCGATACCCTCGCCGTAAGCGGGATCCGCCTTCATGCAGTTGCCGATGTGGCGGACCTTGATCTCCTTCGGCGCGTCGCCCATGGCGCGGGCGGTGTTCTCGAACAACACCTGCTTCTGCTGAGCGGTCATGAGCCGAAAAAGCTTTCCGGGCTGCGAGAAGTAGTCGTGATCCGCGCGGTGATTCCAGTGGTCCGCCGCTCCCTCTAGGCTGAGGGGCGGCTCCGCGAACCCCGGTTGCTGCTGCCACTCGCCGAAGCTGTTCGGTTCATAGCCAAGCGTGCTGCCGTGGTTGCCATCGACACGCATCGCGCCGTCGCGGTGATAGCTGTGAACCGGACAGCGCGGTGCATTCACCGGGATGTGCGCGTGGTTCACGCCGAGGCGATAGCGCTGCGCGTCCCCATAGGAGAACAACCGCCCTTGCAGCATCTTGTCGGGAGAGAAACCGATACCCGGAACGACGTTGGCGGGGTTGAACGCTGCTTGCTCGACCTCGGCGAAGTAGTTCGTGGGGTTGCGATTGAGTTCCATGACGCCCACCTCGATGAGCGGGTAGTCCTTGTGGAACCAAACCTTGGTCAAGTCGAATGGATTGTAGGGACACTTCGCCGCGTCATTCTCGGGCATGACCTGGATGAACAGCTTCCATCGAGGGAAGTCCTTCTTCTCGATGCTGTCGTAAAGGTCGCGCTGGTGGCTCTCACGATCTTTTCCAACAAGGGACTCGGCTTCGGCATCGGTCAGGTTCTTGATGCCCTGCTGGCATTGCAGGTGGAACTTCACCCAGTGCCGCTCTTTTTTCGAGTTGATGAGGCTGAAGGTGTGGCTCCCGAAAGCGTGCATATGGCGATAGCTCGCCGGGATGCCACGGTCGCTCATCGTGATCGTGATCTGGTGCAGCGCTTCGGGGAGGGAGGTCCAGAAATCCCAATTGTTCTTGGCGCTGCGCAGGTTGGTGCGAGGATCGCGCTTCACCGCGTGATTCAGATCGGGGAACTTGAGCGGATCGCGCAGAAAGAAGACCGGCGTGTTGTTGCCGACGAGATCCCAGTTCCCCTCCTCCGTGTAGAACTTCATGGCGACCCCACGGATGTCGCGCTCGGCGTCCGCCGCACCTCGTTCGCCCGCCACAGTTGAGAAGCGCATGAACAGATCCGTCTTTTTGCCCACCTGCGAGAAGAGCTTGGCTTTGGTGAACTGGGTGATGTCGTGGGTAACCGTGAAGGTGCCGTAAGCGGCGGAGCCCTTGGCGTGCATCCGGCGCTCGGGAATGACCTCCCGGTCGAAGTGCGCGAGCTTTTCGAGAAACCAGATGTCCTCAAGCATCATCGGACCGCGCGGTCCCGCCGTCTTCACGTTCTGATTGTCAGGAACCGGCGCGCCGCCAGTCGTGGTCAGCTTCTTCTCGTTCGCCATAGCGCGCATCCACGCATGTTTCGTGCCACCGTCACCGACCAAGAAAAGCAAAAAGCGCCCAGCCCGTGGCGCAAACCCATCACCCCAACGCAAGAGGTGCGTCTTGCTCGCGTTGCGACATTCGGGGCGCCGGTTGCCATTGCCGGTCGAGCTGGCTTCACGAAGAGGGGCGCGCTACGCGTTCTCGTACGCCTCAATGTTGGCGATGAGTTCCTTCGCCTTCGGCACACCGACGCGCTTCAGTACCCGGTAGAACTCGGTCGTGCGCTTGTCGCCAGAAGCGGTGCCATTCCCTCGTGGCTGCGCCTTACCCCAGACCGAGTAGACATAGTTCTTCGAGCACTTGACCGCCTTGGCAACCTGCTCGGCGCTCCACGTGGGATTCTCGGCGACTACTTTCAGGACGTGGTTCCTCTTATCCGGCGACCGACCTCTCGTCTTCGGGGACGGGGTTGCGGCTTTCTTGGCGGACTTCTTCCCCGCAGCCTTTTTGCCCTTGGTGCCCTTCTTATCGAGCGTCCTGATCTTGTAGACGTAGGCTTCGGTCAACGCGATGCCTGCCGCTTTCGCCTTCGCCACCGCGTCCTTGCCCGAGGTAGCGAGAGGTAATGAGCGGACGAAGTCGGCTTTGGACGCCGTGGTCTTCTTCTTCGCAGTCTTCTTGGCTGCCATGGGGTTCTCCTGGGGGGGACGGCGATAATACAGGAACGGGTCACGGGCGCCCGGAAGAGATGGCGTAGGAAGAGCCCTCAGCTTCCCTGCGAATCGATCCGCACCTCGATGGAGGGAGGCTTGGCGAGCGTCTGAAAGACGACGCAGTATCGCTCGGTCAGTTCGACCAGCTTCTGCACCTTGTCGGCGGGGGCGGTGGTATCGACCGCGAAGGTCAAACGGATCTTGGTGAAACCAACGGGCGCATCCTTCGCGACACCAAGGGTGCCACGGAAATCGAGATCACCTTCCGCCATGACGGTCGCACTCGCGAACTCGATGCTCATGGAGGTGGCGACGGCGGCAAGTGTCACACCCGCGCAGCCGACGAGGGCTTCCAGGAGCATGTCGCCCGAACATGCCCAAGAACCGTCGCCTCCCGCTGCCGGATGAAGCCCTGCCGCGACTCCTGGCTTGCCGGTCTCCAAGGTGCAGGTGATCGATTCCTGCGAGACCCTTCCCTTCGCTCGAAGCGTCATCATCGCCAACGAAGGGTCCTCCTTGTACCGAGCCTTGAGCGGCGCTTGTAGCTCCCGCAATCGTTCCGCGTTCATTCGCCCACACTACACGTTGACGATCCTGCGCAGGAAGCCCGATGCTGTCTGGGTCATCGCGAAAGGAAGCGACGTGGCATACGACGAGCAGCTTGCCGACCGAGTACGTGCAGCCCTCGGGGAACAGCCCAACCTGACCGAGCGGAAGATGTTCGGCGGGCTGGCGTTCCTTCTTGGCGGGCACATGTGCTGCGGAATCGTGGGCGAGGATCTCATGGTGCGTGTCGGGCACGATGCCTACGAGCAAGCCATCTCCAAGCCGCACGCCCGCCCCATGGACTTCACCGGACGACCCAGCAAGGGCATGGTCTACGTGGCTCCGGCAGGACTCCGAACGGCGAAGTCGCTTCGGGAATGGATCGAACGGGGCGCGAAGTTCGCGGCGCCCCTGCCTGCCAAGAAGCCGACTCCTCGGAGGTCGCCCAAACCGAAGCGCTGAGGCTCCTGGACGAATTTAGGAAATTGGATCGCTACCCTTGGGCGAGGTGGGTAGCACCAACGAGAGGCTGAGGTTTCAAGCGAGCACTTGCCACTTACGCCCTGACATGCGGAGGTTGATCCTCGCCGACTCATGACCGTCGGACGCAATGGCTGCCAGCTCAATGGCTCGATGAAGGTGCTCCACGGCAAGAATGATCACCACGTGCTCCTTGCAGACGGGACAACGGCGCACTTCCACGTTGTCGAGCCAGACATTGGGGAGCCCTGAATCGGTGTAGTGCACGCGCTCTCGCCCGCCGACCAGTTCTCCTTTGCCGCAATCTCTGCACGTTCGCTTCATGGCTGTGACCCTATGCGGCGGTTCGCACGTTCTCTCGAACCACTCCAGGATGCCTGGCGGCGATGCGCAATAGTGCCAGTGCAGCCCCTTCCGGCTTCCTGCGATCCTGTTCCCAGTTCCGAAGGGTGTGCACGCTGATGCCGAGCGCCTCGGCGAATTGAGCCTGCGTCAGCCCGATGAATCGACGCAACGCCGCCACATCCCCCGTCTGAAGCTCTCCACGCGCGATTCGCTGACGTTGACTCCGCCGAAGGGCGCGCCCGAAGTCGGCTTCGGTCAGTTCAGGGAGACCTCTCATCCGTCGTTCTCCGGGCTACGAAGATGGTCGCCGAGGGGCATGGACGACAATTACGCACTCGCTCTCACGGTGCGAACCGCCATCGCAACTTTTAGCTTCTTCCGAATTGCTCCGAAGATTGCCGCGAGGTTGTCCATGCTTGGATTGCCGTTCTCGGAGAGCATGCGGTGCAAACTCTTGTTCGGCTTGCGGGTGACCCTTGAAAGCGCTTCGAATCCAATCGTGGCGTTGACCAAATCACGAAGGATGAGGCGAGCAGCTTCGGGTTCGCCGTTCAAAAATAGGCTCGCCGCTTCGTCAAGGAGAGACTTTGCGAATTCCGGATCGTGTTTTACCCGGTCCACAATGGTCTCTTTGAATTCTCGTGTGAGTGCCATCTCGATTACCTCGCCCTGGTCGATGATTTGCTTCGCATCGCACGTGCCTTCTTTCGTTCCTTGTATTCGGTGTGCAGCGCCTTCGCGCGTACGATGTCCGCCTGCTGCTTTTTCTTGGTGCCGCCACCAAAGAGCACGATGAGCTGTTCCCCATCCTTTGCCAGATAGACGCGATACCCCGGACCCCAGTCGAGTCGGTACTCACCCATACCGTCAAACCATTTCACGTTCGATGTGTTGCCCATCGACAGTCGAACGACGGCAACGGTGACCTTCGCCGCTGCTTGAGAATCAAGAGTCTCGAACCATTCTCGATAGGGGATCGAGCCGTCCTCGCGAACGTACTCTTCCACGCGAAGCGACATGAATCTAATGGTAACGTATACGTGACCATCCGCAAGGGGCACGCGCTTCCTTCGTACGACGTTCGATCTCATCCCGATTCTCACGCGAAATGCCGGGCGGGGATCCCAGGCTGTCGAGGAGCTTGGCGGCAAGCTCTTCACGATTATCTTCGGGGAGCTGCATCGCTTCGGGGAGGGTCACCAGGCGCGTCCGCTCAGATCACGCGGTAGCTTCACGCAACATCCAGCACTTCATCGCGCACCAGACGCAGGCGTACCTGCGACGGTTTTGGACGATCGAAGAAGTACGCTGACACGGCGTCCTGGACCTGGGACCGCAGCGCGTCCCACGAGTCGGCTTGCGTAAAGATGGGCTCGGTGAGGCACTCTGCCGTAAAACCGCCGTCCGCCTCCTGCAACACCTCAAAGATCAGGTCCATACGCATGTTCTACGCCGCCGCCTGCTGACCGCAATCCCGTGATGCACGAAAGGTTCGGGGGCTTTTACCCGGTCCAGTCGAGTCTCTGCGGCAACGGATGCGGCGGTGCCACCATGTACTTCTTGGCGCCCACGCGAACCAAACGTCCCTCTTCCACCAGGTCCCTCAAGACGGGGCTGACGTTGATGTTGCCAACGATCTTCCTTACGTCGGATGCCTTGAAGATTCCCACCATGGCTAGTGCCGCCTTCTCAACAGCAAGTTCCCTCTTGGCTCGCGCCTCAAGGTCGCTCCACATGCCGACGGTCGCGGTGGGATCATGTCCTTCCTGGACGAACTTCTTCTGCGCCAACGGAGCAATGGCGATGATCTGCGGATCCACGTCTATCAATGTTGCCCAGGTTCGAAAGCGTCCCCCCTTGGTGTTGCCGTGGGATTGGCGATGGATCTCCACCGCGCATGGCAACGGCGCCCTCCAGGGCGCAGGTTGAATGCTCGCCTTCAAGAACGCATGCGCGATATCCCTTCCGAACTTGCCGAAGCCGATCTTGCCGGTGGTCAGGTCGTAGATGCCCACACGGAACAGTTCTTGATCCGCCGAGTAGTCGAAGTAGCCGGACCAAACGGTTTGAATGTCCGTCAGAATCCAGATCTTATCGCCACTCTTGAGGTGCCGTTCAGGCTGCCATTGTAGGGTTTGGGTTGGGTACGTTGGGGTTGTCATGGAAGGCTCCTTGGTTTGAAGGGGTTCCATGAAATGCGTCGATATGCGTAGATCGATGCAGATTGTTCCTCGGGCGTTGTCACCCACCGATTCCGCCACTACAGGAACGGCAGCAGCTTGACGAATCGATTGTGCGAAACGAAGCTGCCCAAATTGTGGAATTCGCCATTCCAGCTCCCGCGACGACCGGGACGAAACACAGTCTGATCGCACACGGAATCGTAGTGCATCTGCCACATCCGCGAACCCTTTCCCTTTCCGGCACGAAAGGTCCTTTCGAGAACAAACCAGGGTCTCCCGTTCACGTCGTCACCACACAAGCTCAGTGTTGCTCGGCAGACACACCGGTAGTCCCAGCTATGCGGAATAAGGGCTCTGCGACCACATTCGGGGCAGTGGACCTCCCGCTCCTCTATTGGCTCCATATCAGTGCGCCGCACTGGTAATGCCTGGTGATCGGCATCCAGCAAGACACTCTGGCTTTGGCAGCCCTCCCAGAATGCGTCGTCCCCTGGGCACCCACTCGGCGTCGTCCAAGGCAGAACGGTACCCGTCGTACCGACCGGCAATCTATGACCGTTGGTGTCGCTGGTGATGATGACACGCTGCCCGTATGGCAGGCGCAGTACTTCCGGATACGTGTTGTCTCTCTTGCCCATGATCTTTTCTCCTCGTTGGTCGAGACGCGAAAGTGCGCTCGACTCATGGGGCGGAACCTAAGTTTTTGAAATAGGCAGTCAAGGCGGCGTCAATTCTTACAATTGAGCCGATGACGATCTTGCCGACCGGCGACTGCACTCGGACGTTCGATGCGATCGGCTTCACGCCCTCCGCACCTCCCTGCTTGTTTGGAAGGATCTATTTGGGGGAACGAGACTTTTTTGCCGGCGAACGTTCCACACCCGGATGCTCGGCAATCGCTCAGCTCAATGACTGGTCCCGATTTCGAAGCCCAGTTTCCGCAAGGCACGGACACACTTTCTGCATTCTCGATTCGCGTGCGGCGCCCAAGCCAGGGTCACCGTGCAAATCCCTCCGCAGACAGCTTGAGCCAGAATGCGTTCACCATCGCGGGAAGGGAAGACGGTGGCATCGGTCGCCCCAAACCAATGGACGGCTCCTACACTGAACCATCCACGTGCGAAGTGGACGCGGGGCGGCATGTCGAATCCCTGCGTCTTGCTTCCTTGGCGTTGGAACTTCGTCAAGCAGTCGGCGCAAACATGATCCTTCCCATGGACCTCGAACGCCGGACAAGCCCACCTGGGGATCCTCATTCCGGCAACATTCTAACACGTGCCGGATCCATCACGAGAACCAGCTGTACATCTTCACCTTCGCGCGTAGCTCCTTTCTGGAGATGGCTCGGGGCACTTCGGACTTGATCGAGTCCTCGAAACAAACCTGCGTGGTGCGCTTCCAGTGATCAATCTCGATGCGGATCTTGTCGATCTTGGTCACCTCCAAAGTGATGCGCCCGTCGTGAAGAATGGCGAACCAATCTCCTCGGCATTTCCCGGTACCGTTATACCACTCCGGATTGCGACTACACTCGACCCTCAGGTTGCCGCGCCTTGTCCACGACATGGATGCCTCACATCCGCAGACTGGGCAGCAGTATCGATGCCAAAGTTCATCGCCGGGCAGCCAGACATCATCACGCCAGTCTTCACCGCCTTGATCACGCATCGAGAGGCGCCCCTGGTCGTGTAAGAACTGTCCCTTCTCGGAGAGCGAAAACACCGGATGCGCCCCAACGCTTTCTCTTGCCCGCCTGGTCACCAGCCCATCGTTCCAGGCAAGCTCCACGGTTCGGAGGGCATGATCTTCATCGCACGCCAACCTGTCTTGGAAATCGTACCAGGTGCCCGGCGTCTTTCCGAGTGCACGCATCAAACGGAAGCGAAGACTGTACATGCCGCCCGGAGCTGAATTCACCTCGACTGGAGGAAACACGAAGGGATCGCGGACTTCCCCTACAAACAGCTCTGAGGTGGTGGTGGGCTCACGCAACGCCTGTCCCGGAAGAACTGAGGAGTGCGTGGAAACTTCCGTCGATGCGGGTTGCGCCATCCACCGTTTCAGGGCGCGCTTGACCGCGAAAGCGTGTTCTCTCTCCGGATTCCTCTCACCAACAACAGTGCGATCAGTTCCACGAGTCTCGACCGTTCGAAAGTAGCAATACTCTTCGTCGCCCACGAAGTATGTTTCGACGATCCCATCGGGAACAGAGGTACGGAGCAACCACGGATCCGGATGATCCGTTTGCCACCTGGCATAATCGTCCAGAGTGCATTGCACCACATCCCCACCACGCAGAAGGAAGCGACCCACCTCGTTGCGATCGAACCACTGTCTGTATTCGTCATTGCAAGTCTCCGCATACCGTATTCGCATCAATGTCTCCTCGTTTCACAGGCAGGCGACGCTGCCTGCGGTGATGGGAGAATGTAGATTTTGCAAAATACGAGTCAATGCCGGTGGTAATTCTTAGAATTATGTCGATGACAGAGGGATCGTGCCGCGCGGCGCAAGTGGGCTGACGTTCGAATGACGAACGAAGGGCTGCCTGCCGCGCCTTTCCACTCTTTGGGAAGAATGTCTTGATGCGAGGGCGCTCAGGCGAACTTCTCCAAGACGCGGATTCTCCTCGCCAGATCTTTATCCGTCCGCCCCTCTGGATTGAAGTACGGCAGCTTGAGCGGTTCCGAGGCACTCTCTTTGAAGACCCACAGTTCGTTGATCGGATCCCCTTCAAACGCTGCGTGATGCCCGGATCCAAGAACCACAGTGCGTCTTGGCGGATCCTGGCATTCCTGCTCCTCCGGGACTTCCTTTGGCAATAGTCCCTCTCGCTCCAGCGACTTCTCTATCCTACCAAGGAGGTCATCATCGTTCTTCATGGGTGTGGTCCGTTCATAGCTGGGTGAATCCCAGAACGGTGGAAACGCCCAACTCCTTGGCGCGATCCTCCACCGCCTTCTTCAACTTGGTTTGGGCACGTGCCATCCTGGTCTTGTCGTTGAAGGAAATGGTTCCTCCGTCATGCTGAAACAGACAAACGGTGAACTGATCCGACTTGCCATGCTTCTCCGCCACGTCGAAGATGGGCGCGATGATCTCCATCTCCACGCTCTGAATGACCGTGCCGGCTATGGCACCTGCCCATCGAGTGGTTTTCTTGGTGACGGGATCCACCGTTTGATCCAGCGCGTGCCACTGACCCCACACGTCAACGGCTCCACCATCTTTCTCGATGCGCTCAAACCATTGGGTTCTCAGCGTGAGTAGCTCTTGCAGGATGGGGTGATCCAGCAGGGTCGGAATGCCGTGCTGAAGGAGTAGCTGCCTCAAGGCGTACACACTCTTCCCGAAGCAAATGGAATAGATGGTTTCCTTCAGGACCTTCTTGATCTCGTTCGAGGGGTTGGCATTCACCCCGAACAGATGGCGGTTGAATTCTCGCCAGATGCTCTCTCCAGAAGCAATGAAGGCTTGGGCAAGGGGAGCTTCCAGTTTTGCTGCCAGAATGGCGAATTGGCTGGAACGCAAGTCGCACTCCACCCAACCCTTGGTGGCAGCTCGCCTGATCTCCTTTTTGAGTCCCAAGATGGAATCGCCTTGGGCGGAGAGACGACAAGTTCGCCCATTGGCGGAAGGTGCGTAATACAGCCTGGGATTGCGAGAAGCGCTCGCCAGGATGCGGTACTGGATTTCTTGAACCTCGGGCGCCAGTTTGCCGATGGCAACTTGGACGGCATCCTTGTTCTCGCCGAACTTGCGCAGAAAGAGATGCCCATAGGGGAGATCTCGTAGGTAGCCCAGGATCTTGCTCTGGGTGGCATTGAGCGGAAGCTGCGCCAGTTCCCTTTCGTATTGGGCGGTTTCCGCCTTAGCTTTTTGGTATCGATCCTTGCGGAGATGCGGCTCTCCGGTGATCAAGTCCACCTGATCCTTGGAGGGATTCAGGCACTCCCAATGGAGCGCATCCTGCATCTCGGCATCGAAGCCAAGGTTGCTGATCTGTCTAGCTTTTCCCTTGTACGAATTGGGGGAGTTCAAGGTGTGCGTGGTCCACTCCAGATCGGGCAACACCTGGTCCCGAAAGTCCTCCAGAACCGCTTTTCCATTGAAGTGGTGATCATAGGGCTTCTGATAAAAGTCCTCCGCCATCTTGGTGGTGGGAAGAACCAGGTGGTGGGTATCCTTATCGAAAAAGTTTCCGAAGCAGAGATAGTTCAAGAACCGAATGAACGGCTCATTGTCTTTGAGGACTGGGTATTTATTCAAAATGAATTGTCTAAACTGACGGCTAACATAGGGCTGCATAGAAACATCTATGCCGAGCCAAAACAGAGTGTTATTTCTAATAATTATCTACGTGATCACTGGTATATTATTTGTAATAGGATCTGTAGGTACTACCTCTATAGGTCTACATATTATAAAAAACTAACCTCTCCACCCAACCTTCTACATACGGGCAGCTATACCTACTACTAGAGCCCCCGAAGACCATAGCAAACCACTTGTTTACTAATGTTTCGTAATACGAGGTTGTACACATCTATCCCGCTAATTCAGATCTTTATGGAGTCTGAGAGGCGACGGTTGGGGCGGCAGATTGGGAGGGCATCGCCAATGCCCCCAGATCAAAGTAGGACATTCGATCTCCACCTGATGGCGGGGTGAGTAGCCGCCAAAGACAAGACGCTTTGAAGGGGCGCCCAGGCGCCGACGAGAGCTGTTCCTCAAATCCACCAACAATCGAAGGGCTCCCATCCTCGGTCTACCAATATTTGGGCATGAAAGTGAGGCGCCATCGTCGTCTCACGCTTCTCAGGCACCTGAACAACGTGAGCGACGACAGGCTTCCTCCCAAGATGAGGGTGCCCATGAACCATATTGAAACCATTCACGTTGAACTGACCGAAATCCAAATCAAGGTCATCGAGCAGCTGCGATCCAAACTGCCATATTACACGGACGAAGACTTCCAGGGATACCTGGTGGCGCTCGGCATCATCTCGTTGGGCATGAAGGACCTGGACGATTCGTCCAAGTGGACGCCCGAAGAAGACAGTGCCGCTCCACCGCATCGATCCGTGGGAGACCACGTCACCTTTCGAGTTCCCGATGATCTCCGTCCCCGTTTGGAAAGATTGTTGACCATGTGTCCCGAACTGGGCAACGATGAGTTTTTCTCTTCCCTGGTGGATCTGGCGATTGAAACCCTGGTCGAGCTGAGAGTAATTCGAGGGAAGGATGTTGCCTTGCTGCCGAAGCTGGAGGGGCACCAATGACCTTCAAGCCGTTCCCCGAGCATTTTAGAATCATTTTGGAGGCGGATGAGCGCAACGCCCTGGAGGCTCTCTTCGAGAATGACTCGCATCTGATCGATGAGCTGGAGCTTTTGCACGATGCCCTTCGTGCTGGGATCCGTGTTCTAAATCAAGCGGATGTCGCCCGCCGTAAAGATCCGGATCGTCCTTCGACAAGAACGGAAGTGGAGGTAGCGAGAAAGAGATCTGCCGGGCACGCATCTTCTCCAGACGAAAGCTTCACAGGATGGCAGGTCCCGTCACCACATCGTCATGTGGAACGGTACCTGGGTTTTCCCCTCACGGAAGACTTGCGCCAAAAGTTTGAGGACTACCTCAACGAGCACACGAAGATCAGCGAAGAGGATGCCGGTCAGTTCCTCCTCGACCAGGGACTATTCCGGGACAGGGAGATGATGGCGAAGTACGAAAATATCGAGGACTTGGACGCCATCCCGAACGCCAATGCGCTGAAGGATGCCAGAGCTGCCGCTCGTCTTCGCCGGCTGGCACGAGTTGCCAAACTTCGTGCCGTTGCCGGCGGTTATCGATGATGCGCGTTCAGCCAGCGCTTACTGATTCGTGGTGGAAGATGCGGGGATCGAACCCTTTGCGAGATGATGCGCTGCGCCAGTTCGGGTAAAAATCTACTACGAAAAACCCAACCTGACTTCACGCTACAGAGCCCGCAGCCAAAGCAGCCGTAATTACTGGCGCTGACGGTACCAACCATCCTGGGCACCTTCCAAATGTAAACTCTGAACTTGTTCACGAATGACGCCTCGGAGCTGTGCACGGCTCCGAACTGTCGAACGCTGATCATGCCATCGTCACCTTCCTTTCTTATGGATCCTGGACCCTCAATGATCGCCTACGACATGCCCTCCATCTCCGCTCGTCTCTCGGCAACAAAGCGCTCTTCCGTTGAGAATCCGAAATCTCGAAAGATCTCGTGAACGATTCTCCGCTCGTTTGCGGACATGCCCGCCGCAGCCCAGTCGTCCATGACCTGGATCGTGGTGCCATGGATGATGCTGACGAATAGTCGGGTGGTGCTTGGGTTGAACGGAGCGCCTGGTCGCAGATGGACCACCAGGCATGGCGCATTTCCACTGTCCACCAATTGGCGCACCGACGCATGGGTTGCGTAGAGATGGAGACACAGCCAGTCTAGGAACCGCTCCTCGCTCGCCTGGTCATCGGGGTCGAAGATTGAGCAGATCATGCCGCACCTCCGATCACCATTCGGCGTGGGCTTGGGAATTGATCCCAGGTCCGCCCGTCGAATAGACGCGCGCTCTTGGATCGCAGCTTGACCAATTGCTCGCCCTTGCCATCGACCTGGGTGTGATTGCCCCATTGCTTGAAGAACAGAGGCACACCAAACTCGACCGCTTGATCGTGAAGCGACCTCGCCCATTCCACTTCGATACCGGAATGCTCATCCATGACGCGGCTCGCTGCTGCACTGCGGACGGAAGTCAGCGCGCCAAGAGGTCAACGCCTCGGCATCGAACGGATTTCCTGGTGAAGCCTCGTGCGCCGGAGCGCGACCGACAACTTCGAACCCTTCCAATCCATCGGGGGAGAGCAAGTGAATCAGGCTCGGGGTAGCCCGGTAGTGCGGAGTTCCCCAACGAATCCTGGGAAGATGTGTGCGTTTGACGACGGCTTCTACCAAGCCATGACTCTCTAGGAATCCAAGCGCTGTTCGCAGTTGGCTTGCGCTGCATTCCATCCGCCGAAACTTCCAGCAGGCTGCACGAATGGCGGAAGCCGGCAGAGGACGTGCTTCGAAGTTCCACCTCTGCCCGCTCTTCCACATTGTGTAGGCGACGGGTAATGCAAAGCGTGGGCAATTCAGTCGTTGTCGCTCGCAGGCTTCAAGGACTCCAATCGTTTCGTCCTGTTCGTTCGTTGTGTTCGTTGCTTGTCCATTGGTCATCGTTCTCGCGTTCACGTGTCACCTCATTCTCAGTATTGATGCTGTTGATAAAGAAAGGGCGCCTCGAAGTAAGTTCGTGGGCGCCTGGTATGATCGAGGAAGGATCTTCCTTCCGCTTTTCGATTGCTCTGCGTCAGTTCATATAACTCTTGATGTTCACCTCACCTTTCCGTTTGCCGTTCGTACTGTCCGCCGTGCCTTCACTCATCGGGTTGACTCCGTTATTCGCTGGATGTTCAGTGGGCGGAGGTTGCCGCGCTCGGCTAGCCGCCACCTCCTTGCCCAATCTCTCGAAGGCGGAACCCTATGCCGCCTGTCCCTCCTCTTCGGCAATGGGATGCGGCTCGCCCAGTCGCTCCACACGCCAGCCATGCGCACTCTTTGCATCGGGTTCCTTTCGAAGGACCAAACCACCAAAGTTTCGGTTCCACGCCTCTCGAAGATGGCGCCCCAGCGTCTTGCTGTCGGGTAACGAACCAGGTGAACCCGCAATGTCTTCAAGCGCCATTCGAAGCTTCGAGGACTGATCGCGATGTTCCCGCACGTGTTGAAGAATCTCGCTGGCTTTCATGGCAACATTGATCCCATTCGCCGTTTGCCACTCGTCCAGTCCAACGATCAAAGCGGCTTTCTCATCGGTCTCCACGTCAGTCTGCTCCTCCAGTTCAAGACGAGTGTTCGCTGGGTCTGGCATGCCGGCAAAGACGATTGCCCCTCGGATCAAACGAGACCAGGCTTCAAAGCCTCCCCATGCCGCGAGTTGCTGATCGGGCTTTCCGGCAACGATAAACGCCTTCAAGACGGTCAAGGCTGCCGAGAGAAGTTCCCCTCTACGCTCGCTCACTGTCTCGAACAGGTTCGGGTACTTGAAGTCAGTGCGAAGGTGAGGCTTTTCCTCGCTGGATTGAAGGCGAACGTTGACACACCTTTCGGCGGTATCTTGGGCAAGCTGAATATTATTCCCGGTGACGAACCAGCTGGTGTCGTTGAGCGTTTCCAGAATGACGCTCTTGCCGAGAATCCGATCTTCGAAGTTGCGCGATGTCACCAGGGCATTGACGTTCTGCCCTCCGAACTGTCCAACCACGTTGTCCACCAAGACCATGGATCTAGCCACACGGAGAAAGGACAGAATCCGCTTTCGTGTCTCGTCTTCGTTCTTGGTGAAGGTCATGACCGGAGAGTCAGTTCCGAAGACAATGTGAGAGATCAACTTGACCAGGGTGGTCTTTCCAATCCTTGGTCCATTCGCCTGCACCAAGATCATCGGTGCGTTGCCATCATGGGCGTAGCGAGCCAGTGGCGTTAGCAGTCCGGCAAGCCACGCCGCCTTGTGCTCCTCGTTGGCGAAGGGAAAGTCCTGAACAATGTCGTAAAGGACCGCCACTGCTGCACGAGCGTCATCTTGCGACGGTTGATCGGGAACGTGAACATCAACCGCGCCTGTGAAGTAGGTCTCGGTGCTCTTGTCGTAGCCGGGCTCCTTGGGCATTTGCCCATCGGGATCTATTGCCGGGAAGGGCGTAACAGCGCGAAGGATCCGAATCCTCTCCCATGCCGTTCGTTCGACGATACCTCTGGCGACATGATCGGGAGGGTGCACAGGATCGGTTCCCTTCACCCAGTGCGCCTTTTGAGACAGAACGTAGCGAAGCACCACGCTCTTGAAGGGACGGATCCTGACCCGCCCGCCTTCCTCCATTACCACCCGCACCAATTCGGATCTCTTCTGAAAAAGCGTGGGTTCCTTGGCAAGTTCGCGAACTGAACGGTCCACGATCTTGTCGAAGGGTTTGGTCACGTCGATCACGGGACGCCCATCAGCTTTGAGAGGGAAGTCGTCCTCTTCGGCGCCAGAAGATCCCTCTGTCTCTTGGGTCTCTCCCTCTTCATCGAGAGCCTTTGTCCCTTCTTCGGTGTCGTCCTTGTCCTCGGGGTCCTTGACCTCGCGAAGGGATTGGAGTGCATCCAGGTGAGGAGAGAAGGGCTGGTTGTCTCCTTTCGCAGTGCCGTTTCCGTTCAGGGTTCCGAGTGTCATGTCCGTGTCCTTTCGCATCTTGGGTTCGTTGTTCGAGAACGAAGGCGCCACCAGGCTCGATGGCGCCTGGATGTTCACGCTGTTACGTCCTGAGTGCCCTTGCCGTTCTCCTCGACAGGGACCTGGTCCTTGGACGGACGGCGAGAAGACTTCCGTCCACTACGGGTTGGCTGCTTCTTCAGGCTGATACCCGTGACCAGTTTCAAGTCGAAACCGAGAACGTCAAGCTGCTCCCTGATCTGCCGTCCGATAACGGACGAGGACAGCTCCGCCTCGCACAACTCCTTGAGAACCTCTGCCATCACCAGGACTCGTGCCCCAAGCACGGGGTCGACTTGCTCCTCAAACATTGCTTGGGTCGCCTTCTCATCGGCGCTAACGCCGTATATTTGGATGCGTCCGTCTGGATCCTTGGTGTCCTTCACGGCGGCACCAAGTGCCACCTTCAGTTGCTGTCGATATGCGCCTAAAGACATCGTGGTCTGCTGTCCGCGAATTATAGAAATGCTCGTGGTATTCATGTTCGTGTCCTTTGATGTTGATTGCTGGTTACACACATCTCGTCACTTGCTCCGGAGACGAACTCCGTCAGTGTTTCTCGCTATGCCTGGAAGGCTGTCGCGGACGAGCTGCCATCAACCTCGCAAGGTCAACTCAAGGGCAAGCCTTTCGCTTGACTTCCCCTGCGGGGTTGGTGGCAACTCACCGATCGGTCTCGGTGAAGTTCGGGATAAGAGGAGGGCGCCACGAGCCCGGCAGAATCGGGGCGCCCCCACGAATGCGAGTGATGCTCGGTCAGGAAGGTGTTGAACGCATTGATGCGGCAACGCGAAAGACCTCCACGAAGCTCAGGTCGCCAGCATCGAACGTCGCGATCGTCTCGCTCGGATCCTGCTCACGTTGATGCAGGACTTCCGCCCGTGTGTCACGACGGATCACCCACAAGCCATCCTGCTTGGTCTCTGCGCTCTCGGTGCGAAGCGTGCCAGTCCATGGATTGATGCCTTCGGACCGAGAGTAGTCAACGCACGTCGCAGCGCGACAGTCGAGGTAGAGTATTCGATCAACGGCGCCGCGCGATGCCACCAATGGTCCATTGCAGAACGGGCATCGCTCCGTTGTCGCCTCGGCGAAGATGCATGGCTTTCGCGACATTGCTCGAATGAATGCGTTAGTCAGCTCGTCATCCCACCTCGTCAAAGGCTCACCATTCTCGGGATCCTCCTCCGTAAGGGCGAGTGCGGCGCACACGCGAGGGTGGACTTCGTAATAGAATCCACTACGAAGGGTCCACATGTCCGGTTCGACCTCACGGGGAGAGCGCTTGGTTTCTCGTTCGCAGTCGGCACGAACGCTCGGCATGTAGCTGAGAACCTCGGTGCAGTACTCGGCAAACGGTCTCTCCTGGTCGGGTTCGATGGGCTCGAAGGGGGTCGGCGTCTTCTTGCAGACGCTCTTGTCGGGAGTGATTTTCATGACTTGTCGGGGCTTTCCGCCACGTGTGTGGCTGAGGCGTATCGTCAAAAACATGAACCATTTCAGCGTCTCTGCCGTGCCTCTCCCCTTCAGGGTTGAGCGCGTTATTCGCTGGTGAAAGTTTTGTTCAGTGTCCGCTACGCTGAACGGCGCATTCATGGGGTGGGACCCTGACAGGAAGGTGTGGTCGCGGGACCGTGAGAGGGTGGTGTGTTCCCAGTGTCGGAAACCGGGGGAACGGGTGGGCATCGCCACGCACCAAATCCGTTACCCCTGGGAGTTTCTCTGCGAGCACTGCGGAAGCAAGGATTGCCACTGCTTGTGGCAGGCGTGTCCAGAGTGCGCCGGGATGCTCGTCCCTAAAGAAAAAAGCGAAGCGCTGCTTGATGTGGAGCAATGCTCGCACTGTCAGTTGCAGGTAGTTCGCCCCGTGCGTCCAAGGGATCGACGGAAGAAATTGGATCCCCTCGGGTATCGGCGCGCCGATCTTGGCGGTGACCCAGCGGAGGAGTATGCGAAGAGGTTTTTTTCTGCGCTCGTGAGGTCGCCAACGGGGCAGAGTGTCGAGATAGCCAGGAAAGCAGCTACCAATCTTCCGCATCTCAGCGTGGCGGGGACGATTGCGGAATTCCCCGATGGTGGGACCTTCGGGCAACTGAAGGCACAA
>OBEQ010784708.1_pt1 | contig 55932 bp, 43 predicted proteins | sample 1670901 | NCBI WGS metagenome assembly OBEQ01 (sample SAMEA104232315, study PRJEB22302) | groundwater metagenome | biome: forest; feature: aquifer; material: groundwater | place: USA | collected 2011-08-07 | depth 5.4 m
GACGTGGTGTTGGAGGTGCCGCTTGATCGTATTTTAATTGAAACAGATGCGCCTTACTTAGCGCCGATGCCTTATCGTGGCAAACCCAATGAACCACGATATGTGTGTTATGTGGCAGAAGAAATTGCCAGGCTAAAACAAATTTCCGTTGCGCAAGTTGCCAAGCAAACCACAGCGAATTTTGAGGCCTTGTTTAAGGTGAATATTCATAACGTGCTAAGTTAAAAATAGAAAATGAAGAATTTAAATACGGAATACTTTTTTCAGTATATTAAAACGCTTGAATTTTCTATAGAAAAATTAAATGCATCGGCGCCTAACAGCATTGACTATGAAGTATTTCGTAATGCGACAGTTAAAGGATTCGAATTAACATTAGAAACCGCGGGCAAGTTACTAAGAAAAGCCTTGAAAGCCTATCTTGGAGCGCCACGCAGGGTGGATGAATTGACCTATAAAGAGTTGTTTCGTCATGCAGCCAAGCATGGGTTATTAGAAGTTGATGCTGTATCGCGTTGGTTTACCTATCGAGATAACCGCAATAATACTGCGCATGATTATGGTGTGAATTTTGCTAAAACAACACTGAAGTTGTTGCCCGCGTTTTTAAAAGATGCAAAATCATTACAACAAATATTGCAGAAAAGTTAATTATTTTTTCGCTTAAAAATAGGAAAGAGGTAATGTTAGATCTTGATCCGCAGTATGTTTTGGCTGTTAAAAAAATATTATCAGATTATATTCCAGATAAAACAGTTTGGGCTTATGGTAGTCGTGTAAAAGGGACGGCGCATGCAGGAAGTGATTTAGATTTAGTGGTGATAGATCTTGAGGGTGATCTTTTGCCGGCAGTATTATCCGCGCTTCAAGCCGCATTTTCAGAGAGTTGTTTGCCTATCTCAGTAGACATATTTAATTGGGTAGATATGCCTAGTGAATTTCAAGAAGAAATCAAGCGTGTGCATGAAGTGTTACAGGCGCCATAACTGTTTTGTGGCTTGTTGTTTCCCTCTTACGGCCCGTCATTGCGAAGCACGCAGTGCTTGATCAATCCATTCTATGATTTTTTAAGAGTTGGAAGGTGCGGCCCGATGCCGAGATGCAACCAAATCATTAACATAAAGGGTGATTTCTGCTTTTAGTGCGTCATCAGAGACAAGATTTTCTTTCTCAAGCAGTGTCCTAGTAAAGGGGTTTTCTGGTGCGCGTTCTAGGGCGAGCTCAATCCATTTCCTTTCAAACTTATATTGCGGGTGTTGCGGATCATAAACAGGGTTAGACAGGATGTTGTAACTCAATGCACACAAATAATTTTCTGGAATCTCTTCTTCATAGCCTATCGCCTTTAATTTTCTTGCGTTTTCGCCTTCGTCGGGAGGTGTAGCCGATCGGGTGATATTCCCTTCTCTTTCGGCAAGCAGCTGAAGTTGGAGAAATCGGTGAGGGAAAGTGACAAGAGGATTACCCCCTGTGGGCGCGGGAAGGCCATAAGAAGGTATGCCTGGTGCCGTGTCTGTTGTGGTGGGGGTGAGCCTGGCCTCCTGGCGGCTATCTCTACGCCATCGAAGAAAGAGAGGTGCTGGTGTTGCCGCCTCGGCCGGCTGTGCTGCTATGGTCGCCTGAAGGGTTCCGCTAAACACGTGAAGAAAATCATCGCCTAATGCCGCTATATTGCAATAGGCTTGTAGGGTGCGGATGACAGCCTGCGTCTTGTCGGATGTGAGTGCTGAAATATGAATGGCAAATGTGATGTAATCTCTTCCCCAGCTTTCCGTGCGCAGTGCTGCAGGGATGATCGGGATAAGGTGGTGTAATAAAGCTATCCCGCTTTCGCTATGAATATGATCAATATGAATTTCTAAACTAATGTCACCTGACTGATACCCATCTAGCACAATACCTTCGACAGGCGAGTGGGGGGTATTGGCATGTTGTTTTAGGTGGTCCGTATGCTGATAGCTAAGCGATGAAACAATCGGTGCGGCAATGCTTAAGCTTAGATAGCGAGGGAGGGTATCGTGAACGATGTGCCAAGTCGGGAGTTGTTGCACGAGCGCTTCTGTGATCTGTGCAAGGGAAGGTGCTAGCGCAGTAGTTACTACTTCAAGTAAGTATTGAAACTCACTCCTGGTTATACCTGAAATATCGATAGGAATTATGTTTAAGGAGGGGGTATTTTCTAAGGTGTTGCTGAGCTGATAGTGACTGAGATGGTGGTTGCGGAGTCTTACTGCGTCAGGCAGTGTGCGTGTACAAATGCGGAAACGGAGCTGATCACCGTAACCCACTAGAGCAACTGATTTAACACGCCCTTCGTCCGTTTCGTACTGAACTCGTTGCCTTGTGGTGTTTGCCGCTAGGGTTTGCTCGAAATTCCCTGTTTTAACCCACATAGTTTTCCCCCATTCCAAACAGTTTTGCTTATTGTAAAGATTTTTTCTTAAATAAAAATGAGGTTATTTTTTAAAGAGAAGGAGGCGACAATTGAAATCTGTGAGTTATCGTGTTTGTCATTGAGATAGGTTATATTCTTGTTGGTTTTTTAAGTGTTTAAGCAATTAATTTTAAGGAGATCAAAATGAATAATGGTAATAATGACCAGTGCACACCGGGCAATATTGCAAGAGCGTATGCAACGGGTGCCGTAGTCGGTGGCGCTGTAGGTTTTTTTACTGGTGGTGGGCCGCAAGGTGTTTTGCCTGGTGCCGTAGTAGGTGGCACTGCCAACGCGTTGCAAACGGCATTGGATTGTGTGCCGCCGATGCAGGTTCAAGGTGGAGATAATGCCTCAGCGCAGCAGTTTACAGACAGAAGGGGCTATCATCCTGCGTCAACGGGCAGACATTTTTAAAAAGACTATTTTCAATCAAGGAAATTTTATATGCGGCTAACTTCAGTTCATTGTATGCCCATTGCATCTTCAAGTGCGGTGGTATATTAAAGCGGCGTCCGAGTGTGTGCGTCGACCAGTATCTTTCAGTGGTGACAACTCGGAAGCAACTCAGTATTTCGTGGAGCGAAGAGGCTGCCACCCAGGCTCAACGGGGCGCCGATATTAATATTTAAACATTATCAATCAATATTGGAGTTTGTATTTATGCCAAGAAAGTATGTGCGCTATTTAAAATCTGGTGAGTCCTTAGGAAATGACGAATGGATTGCATCAGAAAACGGATTATTTCGTGCAGTACTGCAAAGAGATGGTAATTTTCTTATTGATTTACCAAATGCGGTGTGTATATGGAAAACAAATAGTTGGCAATCGAAGAATCGAAGTCATAATGGGAATTTTTATGCTTATTTGCAACGTGATGGTAATTTTATAATTTATGATCTTGAAGGCGGTAGTCGGAGCGTTATCTGGAAAGCTGGTTGGCAACGTGGAGAGGAAGCGGATTACTTTATAGAGTTAACAAATGAGGGTGAACTAGCGTTCTATCGAGGAACGCCAGGATGCAGAGGGCGCTGCACTTGGCGAACAGATATCAGATGCAATGTTACATTGCTTTCAGCCCAAGATATTCATTATGATTTTTCTGCCTTACCACCGCCAAAAAGAAAAGAAATTTTCGTGAGAGTTTATAAAAACTTCCAAGAAAATACACCTCTTCCTGTAGATTTTCATGAAAGTACAGACGTTGTAAGCACCTGCGCGCTTCGTACAACCACTTCCAATCGAGGGAGCTTTAGAGCGGGGGTTTCAATTGGAGGGGGTGATAAACCTGCGATGAGTTTTGGCTTCGATGTGTCGTTAGAAGTTGCTTCAACTTCTGAGCAGAGCGTCTCTTCTAGGCGGGTTTTTTCATCGGGTATGCACATCGACGTTCCTCGTCGGCAACAGTGTAGAGTCTCATTTTTTTCACAGGAATATGATGTAGCAAGCACGTTTTCTACGGTCGCAAGATATAGTGTTACTACCCCTTACAACGCGGTGGAGGGTAGTCACGTTTTCGAACTGCCTGGGGAAGTCAGTGGCCAAGTTCGGATTGATGCCTTTGCTGATACCACTGTAGTTGTGGAACAACAACAACTGTCGCCTCGGTAATATTATTCTGCAAGTGTTTGTGCCTGATGTGGGTGCAGAATACCCTTGGCTTTGGCACCGATGAAGGCTATTGAAAGAGAATAAGCCCCTTTAATTCAGTGTGAAATGGGATCTTGAATATCACCGGCGGATGCATCCACTCACGCCTTACCCACAACCCCTTATGTGCCATGATGTGAGAGGACTCATTCGGCGAGCACGTGACGACAGGTTGCTGACTCGTCATTTAGGAAAATGACGAGTCAATTTGAGGTGGGGCTAAATTGACCACATCAAACAATTACACTTTTTCGTTCGAAAAAGTGTAATGATTTACATAAATTCGATCGAATAAGTGTAACATTTGAAGTTTTGTTGTTTTTTTAGACGCGAATTCTTGATTTAAACATTAAATTGCCGATAATAAACGATATTATAAAGTCATTTATTATCGGCAATTTAATATTATGCCACCTTAATGCAACAGCTGTTCCAGCTTGATCATCTTGTTTCATTGGATGATCTGGCGATGAGAGAAGAGGCATCGCGTTCACCCAGTACCTTTTTAAAAAAACTCACCACGCCTGTGGTATTGGATGAGGTACAAAAGGCCCCTGCTATTTTTGATGCTATAAAGTTGAATGTAGATCAAGAGGGGATACCAGGTTCTTATTTTTTAACGTGTTCAACGGCATTCTCAAGTAAAATTGGTATCTGTGAAAGCTTAACAGGGCGTATTGGTCTTTCGGTGAAGGTGTCATGCTGAGTCTTGTCCGTCACTTTATTTTAAATGAGATCAGTGTCCAGGCAGAATATCAAGGAAGGCGATTGACACGAACATACTATAAATCTACGCAGGGCTCTGTTGTGGATTTCGTTTTGGATGATATTCCTTTTCGCGTTGTTCCTGATGTGACGAGTGTGACGAATCAATTTCACTAGGAAGAAAGACCTTTGTTAGGTGCGATGAAAAAGCTCGGTAGTCAATTTTCATATCTTGTTGCGCCTATAGATAAAGGTGAGTTACCGCCGAAAAAAGGCGGGGTGGGTATTCTTCCTTGGAGTATTTGGAGTTAGGGGTTGTGTTGACAACGAAGGGTATGAATAGAGGGCGTGTTTTTCAAGCCAGTTTGCTCATTGCTATCTCGGGGACCTTGTATGGATTTTTAGGGTTCTTAGGGACACGTGCTTTAGGTGAACACATTTCTCTTGCTGCGATGCTATTTTGGCGCTTTTTAATTGCAGGGATTTGGATGTCTGTTTTCGTGTTAAAAAAATATTATTTTAGGCAGTTGAACAACGTCATTCATAAACCCACCTTGTGGTTTATTTTTTTTATAGGCGCTATCAGTTACGCAGGTTCAAGCGGATTTTATTTTATTGCTAGCCAGTATGCAGGAACGGGGTTAGCAATGGTTATTTTCTTTTCTTACCCTATGGTGGTGGCCTGTATTGCTTTTATTAAAAGCAGAGAAAATATCAATATCGCGACGGTATTTACCTTGCTGACCATGATGGTGGGGTTGTTTTTATTAAAAGGAAATGCGGCTACCCATTCATTAAATGCGGTGGGTGTTTTTTTTGGGTTTGTTGCCGCTGCTTTTTATGCTTTTTATATCGTGGGGAGCAAACGTGCTGCTGCTGTATTAGTGGATTCAGATCTTGCAACGATGTTGCTTTGTTTTGGGAGCGCGCTTATTTTTCTTGTTGCTGCGGTGTTATCGCATACGTTGGTTTTCCCATTTTCATTAAAAAACAGTATTTATTTTTTAGCGTTGGGTGTCTTTGCAACGGCTGTGCCTATCCAGCTGATGTTGGAGGGATTAAAGTATGTCAGCTCGATACGTGCCTCCATTATTTCCGTGCTGGAACCGCTTGTCACGATGTGTCTAGGCGTAGGGTTATTACATGAATCTGTTTCTCATCTGCAAATGATAGGCGCGCTCATTATTCTCATGGGCAGCTTATTAATTCAATTTAAACGTGATTTGTGAGCAGTTACGCGAAGGTAAGCGCATTCACAACGTCTTTATCAGGTAGATGAGTTTGTTGTGGATGTTTGGTGATTTTAGGCCTAACAAAAAAGGTCACGGTGTACTGACCGTTACTGCCTTCCGCGGGTTTAATATAGAGATGTGAAGCGCCATGCGTGAGTGGAATAGTGGCGTTATTCATGGATCCTTTATGAAGCGTCAGTTTTTTTGGGCTGCCATGTAACCGGAGAGGGTCTTTGCTCGCACCATAGAGTTGTTTAAGTTTTAAAATATCGTCAGGATTATTAGAGGTTACGGTGCATTCTACGTTATGAACACCTTCAGGCAAGTCAAGATCAAATTCAAACTCACCGTTGTTGTGATTCATTCTTCTGATATGGGCAGCGGGTATTCGAGCGATAGGCAGTGAAATATCGTCGGTGCTGAGGAGTGTTTGTAAGGTGCTGACCAAGGTGGTTAACATCCCGCCCGCACTGAGATAAGTGACCAATTTTGTTTTAATGGTATTAAGCACAGTAGGATCATAAGGGGACTGATGCAACTGTGTTTGTAATGCCAGTAATTTTTCTTTTGCTTGTTGAAGCGAGGCAATAGCCTGACCTACGTCAGAGATGCCCTGTGCTGGCGCGGGTGCTGCAGCGGCTGCTGCAGCAACAGCAGCTGTCAAATGAGTTTGTGTGGCCACGGCGATGGAAGATTGAATGGCTCGTTGTACCGCTATTCTTCCTTGCGCAAGATCGTGATTTACTTCTGCTGGCGCTGCAGCATGTGCTTGTGCTGCAGCCGTGGCAAGTGCAGCATCGACAGCAGGATTAATGATGTCTGCGCCTAACGTTGTTGCTGTGGCGCTGGCTGTCTGTCGGAAAATAGAGGTAGCAGCAGCCATGGCGTTCGATATTGCAACGGCTGTTGCAACTGTTTTGGATGCGTGAGGGGTTGCGCCATCGGCAAGTGCGGCATTGGCGGCTGCAGGGGCAACAGCGGCTGCAATAGCCTGAGCGACATTTTCTATTTCTATCCATTGTGCGGCACTGATGTGGCGTGAACCTTCTAGCAACCGATGATTTAACCCGGCGGGGTTTAGCAATGTTAAATATTCTTCTACAAAAGCGATGCTTTTGTTTATTGCAAGTTGTAATTGTTGCGCACTGTGCGCGTGTTGCTGCACGGCAATCACATTATTTACAACGGTGTCTGTGGCGGCAGTCACCGCAGTGGCATAAGGTTGTGTGGTAAAAGCGATAGGCACTGGATCAGTTTTACCGGATTCTAAGCTTTTTTGTATTTTTATCAGCATTGCATCAATGTCTGACTCATTTTTTAGCGTGCCAACGGGGCTAACATCATTTAAACCAAAGCTTTGATAAGTGATGTCATAATTCGTGTTTGAAAAAGCGTCACGCAAGGTTGAATCAGCACCCACTCTCACATTGGCACTTATTTTTTCTAGCGCTGCTTTTGCCGCTAAACTGGCTGCTAATTTTCGTTGTTTTTCTTGTGTGGTACATGAAAAACGGATGACGACGTAAGCGCCGCTACCGGAGGTGATACTTGTTGTGTAGGCGTCCCCGTTGATCGTGGCAAAATGTGCTACCCCCTGCGGCTGTTGTAATTGTTGAATTGCAGCAGCGGTTAATTCATAAGGCCCTACGAGTTGTTCTCTTTTTTCTGTTGCAACGACAGATAACACATAAAAAAGTTCGAAATTGGTTTTACGTGTTGTTTGCGAAACCTCTGCTTGTAATGCGAAGGTGCTGTTGGGTGCAATGACGCTACCATCAAATGCAAGATGAAACTGTGATGTCAATTCAGCGTGGGAGGTGAACACCTGTGCTTTGGCTTTGATGGAGTGAACAACCTGACTTATTTTTGTTGCGCCGCTGCTTTCTGTTTGTACGGATTTTGTGGCGGCTGTAGCAATAGCATGCGTTAATTCAAGCATTTTTCTGTCTGCTTCTCTGCGCGCGTTGTCTGCTGCTAGTATTTTTTCTTGTAACGTTTGTCTTGCGGTGGCGAGTGCTTGAACTAGCGCTGCTCTTTTTGCGTTGTGTGCGACAAGCTCTCTGGTGGCATTTGTTACGGCGGGTTCCAATGTAGCGCGTGTTACTGCATTGGCCGCAGTATCGCGCGCTGTGGTAGCGGTAGCGAGCACGTCTTCTAACGCGACCCTTCTTTCATCGTGAGTTGCTAAATCGGCGGTTACCGTTGCTAAATGGTTTTCTGCTAATTTTTTTTCTTCGGCGCTTTGTGTTGCTAATGTTGCTGCAAGATGCGCTGCTTTGCTTTCAGCCATCGGTACTGTTGCAGCGGATGCATCCGCTTTAGCAGTGGTAGCCGTTGGTTTTGGGGGGGCGGGGGTTGTGTCAGAAGCGGGCGTATTGCTGCTGGTATCAGAGGGGGTGGGTGTTGGCTCAGCATTTTTTGCTGTACCTGACGTGTTTGGTTTTGTGGAGGTGGCAGCACCTAATGTTAACGCTATTTTTGCACTACTCATTGCCGGCACTTGAGCGGTTCCCTCTGGCAGCGTAATGGTTATCGCGGGTTTTGCTGCGGGGGGTGTGGGTTTTGGTTCATCAGGTTTGTCTTTTGCGGCGGAGCGGAGGTTGATTGCTACGTTTGCAGGTTGATGTGTAATGGTATTAATGCCTTGACCAAGATGGATAACGGGACCTGTCATGTAACACTCCTTGAAAATTGCCCAGCACTTCATTTGTTTTTAAGTACGGTGAGCAGGTTAAATCGTTGACCTTTTGCCATTGTAGCGGTTACTTGCATTAAAGCACAATCATGATTTTGATAAGCAGTTTATTTATCAGGTTAAGCATGATGGGTGAAGTTTATGTTATAAATTCTAAATAATTTTCATTGTTAATTATTTGAAACAGTGCGTTTGGGTAGGTTTGTCGCCAAAGGGCAGGTTCTTTGATGTTTTTTGTTTGCCATTTTATTTCATAGCCATGCAGTACGCCTTCTCGCTCTTCAACCCAATCAATTTCTTTTTGATCGTAAGTCCTCCAATAATAATTGTTAGAAGATATTTTTTTATATTCTTGTTTTTTTAATCTTTCCATGATCAAATAATTTTCCCAAATTTCGCCAACGTCATTTCGCAAGGGTAAATGATTGAATTGGTTTATAATCGCGTTGCGAATGCCAACATCATAAAAATAATAACGATTTTGTTTTGAAATTTCTTTGCGTAAGTTGCGGCTGAATCCAGAAACCTTGATAAGCACAAACGCTTTTTCTAGCAAATCTAGATATCGTTCTACCGTTCCTTTGTTTATGCCCAGTTGTTTTCCGATTTCAGTATGAGAAACTTCTTTTCCAATTTGGAATGCTAGTAATTGTAATAGTTTAATAAGCTGATCTGATTTTCTTACGCCATCTAATTCTAAAATATCTTTGTATAAATAGGATGAAACGAGCTCTCGTAAATATTCAATTTTCTCTCCAGGGGTTTTTGTTAAAATAATTTCTGGATAAGAGCCGTAAATTAATCTTTCTTCTAAGTTTGATCGTGTTTGCACAATGTTTTCTGTTTCGCCAAGTTCAATTTGTGAGAGAGGAAACATTTGTAATGTTTTTTTTCGGCCTGTGAGCGGCTCGCCAACTTGATTAGCTAAATCAAAAGAAGATGAGCCGGTGGCAATGATAGATAAATGAGGAAAATGATCGACTAATAGCTTTAAATTTAATCCGATATTTGAAATTTTCTGGGCTTCATCGATGACTAGCAATTTATGTTGCCCAACGAAAGAAGAAAGTTTCGAAACGGATTGGCTGGCTAAATAATATTGCACGTCAATATCTTCACTGCTGACACTCAGATAATTTGTTTTGTTTTCAAGGAATTTTAAAATTAAGGTGGTTTTCCCAACTCGTCTAGGGCCGTAAATGATGAGCACCCTACCGGGTTTAACCTGCGCTTCTAGCACCTCCAGCAAGAATTGATGTAGATACATTGAATTCTCCAAAATTAAATTAATTTAGATAGTTTATAGTCTATTTTATCATAAATATAGTTATTATTAGGGAGTTTCTTATAATATTATCTATATTTTTGTTAATTTAGATACTAAAAAGCCAGGGTAATGGTTTTTATTTTAAGGGCAAGCGCATGCTGTTTCTTCATCTTGATTTAAAAAGATGCCTACAATTTTGAGTGGGATGAAAAAACAGTATCTGCAAGCTCATGGCGTATTAAAGGAGTATATGACGCAGCTGATTCCATCAGATTCAAATTGGCATGCTGAAGAAATGGCGGTTGTTATAAAAAAATTAAAAACACAATGGTCTGGATTAAGTGAAGCAGAAGCGAGCCATCGCTTAAGGCAGTATGGTTTAAATAAATTGGATGTGCTGCAGCCGCGTTCTTTCATGACGCGTTTTATTTCTCAATTTAATCATCTTTTGATTTATGTTCTTCTTGCGGCTTCTTTTGCAACCGCGCTGTTAACACATTGGATTGATACAGCTGTTATTTTGGCGGTAGTTTTTATTAATGCGATCATCGGATTAATACAAGAAGGAAAAGCAGAGCATGCCTTACAAGCCATACGTCATTTGCTTTCGTTAAAAGCCGAAGTAATTCGAAATGGATTACGTGTCAACCTCCCCGCAGAACAATTAGTCCCGGGTGACATTGTGTTGCTAAAGTCAGGCGACAGAGTGCCTGCTGATCTACGGTTAATTAAAATTAAAAATTTACAAATTCAAGAAGCTATTTTGACGGGCGAATCGATGCCGGTGGATAAATCTATTCAGGTTGCCCCTCTTTATTCTGAAATAGGAGATCGCGGTTGTATGGCTTACTCAGGCACGTTAGTAAGTAATGGTAAAGGGGTAGGTGTGGTGATCGCAACAGGCCATCACACTCAGCTTGGAAAAATAGGCAAGATGATAATAAAAACAGTGTCTATCACGACACCTTTTCTAAAACAAATGAATCGGTTTTCAGGGTGGCTAACATTTTATATTCTCGTGATGGCGAGCATGACTTTTTTCTTCGGATTATTTTTTAGAAATTATGACGTTAACATTTTATTTATGGCTTCAGTGAGTTTGGCTGTTGCGGCGATCCCTGAGGAATTGCCCGCCATCATTACCATCATTCTGGCCATGGGGGTAACGAGAATGGCGAGAAAGAATGCCATTATAAGACGGTTACCTGCGGTAGAAACCATTGGGGCGGTAACGGTTGTCTGTACGGATAAAACAGGCACGCTCACCTTAAACGAGCTGAGTGTGCAAGATGTTGTGACAGCGAAACATCATTTTACTGTATCTGGCGTTGGATACAGCGATAAAGGGGATTATTTTTTACATAAAAAAATAATTGATCCGGCAGATTATCCCGATCTTAAAAAAGCGATTCTTGCCGGTGTGTTATGTAACGATGCAGCGTTGGTCAGAGAAGAAAACACCTGGAGGCTGCACGGCAACCCTGTAGATGGTGCGTTTTTAAGTATGGGGTTGAAAGCGAAATATGCGCTGTCTTTTCAAAAAAAAGAATATCCAATGACAGATTTAATTCCTTTTGAGTCTGAACATCAATTGATGGCGACGCTGCATCACGACCATGCGTGCCATGGCTATATTTATGTGAAGGGTGCACCAGAGCAGATTTTGAAGCGGTGTCAGTTTCAAATTTCAAATGATCAGACGGTCTTTTTAAATAAATCTTATTGGGATCAACAGATCGAACAACTCGCTTCTCAAGGTAGGCGCGTGTTGGCGATTGCGATGAAATCTACTTTACCTACGCATCGAGAATTAAATTTTCAAGATGTTGAAGCGAATTTAACAATGCTAGCGCTGTTTGGTTTATTTGATCCGCCGCGAGAAGAAGCGATTACAGCCGTGAAAGCGTGTCAGGCTGCAGGAATTCAAGTGAAAATGATTACGGGGGATTATCCTGCGACGGCCAAGTCTATTGCGATTAAATTGGGTATCAAGAATTGTCATGAAGTGTTAAGTGGTTGCGAATTGGATGCGTTGACGGCAGAAGAATTATCGAGCGTAGCAAAAAAAGTTGATATTTATGCGCGCGCTTCGCCTATTCATAAACTGAAGCTAGTGGAAGCATTACAAAAAAAAGGGCAGGTTGTTGCCATGACGGGTGATGGTGTGAATGATGCGCCTGCCTTAAAACGTGCTGATATCGGTATTGCGATGGGACGAAAAGGAACAGAAGCTGCAAAAGAAGCATCAGAAATTGTTTTGGCAGATGATCGTTTTTCTTCAATAACGGCGGCCATAAAAGAAGGGCGAATCGTCTACGATCATCTGATGAAAATTATTTTTTATATTTTGCCGACGAATGGTGCTGAAACGTTGGTTGTGATAGCAGCGATTTTACTGGGGTGGACATTACCCATCACACCCGTGCAAGTGTTGTGGGTGAATATGGTGACGGGGGTGACATTGTCTATCGCTTTATCGCTGGGGCCCCCTGCTGAAGATCTCATGACAAAACCACCCAGAAAAAAAGGAGCGCCTATTTTTTCAGCTTTGCTTATTTGGCGTATTTTCTTTGTTTCATTTTTGATGTTGGTGGGAAGTTTTAGTTTGTTTTGGTTTGCGCTGCAATCACATCTTTCTCTTGAAACAGCGCGAAGTATCACGGTCAATACCTTGGTGATGGGAGAAGTTGCTTATTTGTTTAATAGCCAAAAGATCATCCTGTCTTCTTTGCGTTGGGCGGTGTTCTTCAAAAACAGCACAATTTTTATTGTCGTTATGTTCATTGTCTTAATACAAATAGGATTTACCTATCTACCTTGGATGCAAACATTGTTTGGTACAAGTGCCATCCCTCTTTCTTTTTGGGGTTATATTTTTATCTTTGGGGTGGGGTTGTTTTTCATCATAGAGCTAGAAAAGTTAGGCATGCGATTTTTTTCAAAAAAAGCTGCTTCCGATGCGCATATTGTCAAATAAGGCTTTGATTATCCGAGTATTTTCAAGAAAAATGGGTTAAAATCCCGCATCTTCTTTTGGCCTAAGTTTTTAAAAAAATCATGGAAAATATTCGTAATTTTTCAATTATTGCTCACATCGATCATGGTAAGTCGACCTTGGCAGATCGCTTTATTCAATTGTGCGGGGGGCTATCTCCTCGTGAAATGTCAGCACAAGTGCTGGATTCCATGGATTTGGAGCGGGAGCGGGGTATTACCATTAAAGCCCAAAGTGTCACGCTGAAATACAAAGCACGTAGTGGCAAAGATTATTTATTGAACTTTATTGATACGCCAGGGCATGTGGATTTTTCCTATGAGGTGTCGCGTTCATTGGCCGCTTGTGAGGGGGCTTTATTAGTAGTGGACGCCGGTCAAGGCGTTGAGGCGCAAACCGTGGCAGTGTGCTACACCGCGCTAGAACAAGGCCTAGAAGTCTTGCCTGTGCTCAACAAGATTGATTTACCCCAAGCGGAGCCTGAACGCGTCATTCATGAAATTGAAGAAATCATCGGTATTCCAGCACAAGATGCATTGCGTATCAGCGCCAAAAGTGGCGTGGGCATTCAAGACGTTTTGGAGCGTTTGATTGACGTTATCCCCCCGCCGGCAGGCGATCCTACCGGCCCCTTGCAAGCTTTGATCATTGATTCTTGGTTTGATAGCTACTTAGGTGTGGTGTCTTTGGTGCGGGTTAAACAAGGGTCTATCAAAGTGGGTGATAAGCTCATGGTGATGTCGACCAAGCGTAGTTTTGATGTCTTAAAGCTGGGGATTTTCACGCCAAAACCGCAAGATTTAGCGTGTTTGCAATGTGGTGAAGTAGGTTTTGTGGTAGCGGGGGTTCGTGATATTGAAGGCGCGCCCGTAGGGGATACTTTCACGCTTGCGCGTCATCCTGCACAGGCGCCTTTGCCTGGCTTTAAAAAGGCGCAACCACAAGTATTTGCGGGTTTATTTCCTGTGAATGCAGAAGATTATGAAGCTTTCCGTGATGCCTTGGCGAAGCTACGTTTGAATGATGCTGCTTTATTTTATGAACCCGAATCTTCAGAAGCCTTAGGCTTTGGTTATCGTTGTGGTTTTTTAGGGTTATTGCACATGGAAATTGTGCAAGAACGGTTAGAGCGTGAATACCATCTCAATTTAATTACCACCGCGCCTACCGTTGTGTTTGAAGTATTAACCACACAAGGCGAGGTGTTGCTTGTTGATAATCCTTCTAAGTTGCCGCCGGTCAATATTATTCAAGAAATGCGTGAGCCTATTGTGCAAGCAAATATGTTGGTGCCGCAGGCTTATTTGGGTGCGGTGATCACATTGTGTGTTGAAAAGCGGGGCACACAAACCAAAATGCTTTATACCGGATCACAAGTCTCTTTAAGTTATGAATTACCCATGAATGAAGTGGTGTTAGATTTTTTTGATCGGTTGAAATCAGTCAGTCGTGGTTATGCTTCACTAGATTATTATTTTGTGCGGTTTCAGCCGGCTGATTTGGTGAGGTTAGATGTGTTAATCAATGGTAATAAAGTAGATTCACTGGCGGTGATTGTGCACCGCGATCAATCTTATTACCGTGGCCGTGCATTGGTTGAAAAAATGAAAGAATTGATTCCTCGGCAAATGTTTGATGTGGCGATTCAAGCTGCCATAGGAGCACATATTATCGCAAGACAAACGGTAAAAGCGTTGCGAAAAAATGTGTTGGCAAAGTGTTATGGTGGAGATGTAAGCCGAAAACGTAAATTACTAGAGAAACAAAAAGAAGGGAAAAAGCGCATGAAGCAAGTGGGGAATGTAGAGATCCCTCAAGAAGCGTTTTTGGCTATTTTAAAAGTAGATAAAAAATAGGGATAAATTATGTATTTTAATTTTGAAACTATCTTAACGATTGCAACCATTTTTTCTGGGATCATTTGGCTGGTAGACAGTCTTTTTTTTGCGAAAAAAAGATTGCAGCGGCAAGGGTATATTCAAGCAAATACAGGTAAATTGCATGAAATCACGATGGTGTATGGCGGTATTAAAATACCCGGTGCGGTCATGCCTAAAGTTATTGAATATGCGCGTGCATTTTTTCCTATTTTGTTATTGGTGTTGATACTGCGTACTTGGTTTTTTGAGCCTTATCGCATTCCGTCTGGTTCAGATAAGCCGACTTTGTTGATTGGTGATTTAATTGTTGTTAATAAACATGTCTATGGTTGGCGTTGGCCGATTTCAAATGAAACCATCATTGAAAATAAAACCCCTAAAATAGGGGATATTGTGATTTTTCGTTTTTCTGCTGTGGACCCTAGCAAAGATTTGATTAAACGTGTGGTAGGGCTGCCAGGTGATCAAGTGCAATACATGAATAAAGTGCTTTACATCAACGGCGTGGAGGCCAAACAAACTGGGGTGGGGGAGGTGGTTGATGAGGAAGGCAGTCGTAAAGCGCAGATGATGATGAAGCGTGAAGATTTGTTGGGTGTATCACATTTGATTTATCAGCGTAAAGAAGCACCTGATCAAAACTTTAGTGTGATGGTACCTGCGGATCATTATTTTGTGATGGGAGATAATCGTGACGACAGTTACGATAGTCGTTATTGGGGGTTCGTGTCACAGCGTGATTTAAAAGGTAAAGCTTCTTATATTTGGATGAGTTGGAATGGATTATCAGAAGGGTTGCAACACATGGTGCGCTGGTCACGAATAGGAACCAAAATACAATGAAATTGCAAAAACTATCTCAACGCTTAGCGTATGAATTTAACGATAATAAATTATTGACTGCTGCGTTGAGTCATCGCAGTGTGCGTGCGGGCAATAATGAGCGTTTAGAGTTTTTGGGTGATGCGGTATTAAATTTTATTATTGGAGAGGCGCTTTATCGTCGTTACCCGCACGCAACAGAAGGCAAGCTTAGTCGATGGCGATCAATGTTGGTGCGTGAAGAAAGTTTGGCGGCGCTTGCAAAAGAATATGCGTTGGGCGAGTGTTTGGCGTTAGGCCCGGGTGAGTTAAAGGCGGGGGGTGCGCGTCGTAGTTCTATTTTGGCGGATGCCATGGAAGCGGTGATTGGTGCGATCTTTTTAGATGCGAATTATGACGTTTGTCGAAACGTAGTATTAAATTGGTATGCAGATCGTTTAAATGAAGTGTCTGCCAGTGATGAAGATAAAGATGCAAAAACAGCGCTCCAAGAATATTTACAAGCACACAAAATTAAATTACCCAGATATGAAATTATAAAAACAGTAGGTGAGGCGCATGCGCAAATGTTTCATGTTCGTTGTGAAATTCCCCAATTAAAATTAGTGGCGGAGGGGCAGGGTGGGTCTCGTCGAAAAGCAGAGCAAGCAGCGGCTTATATGATTTTGGAGCAAATTCATCATGCTAACTGAAAAAACACATTGTGGTTTTATTGCGTTGATAGGGCGACCTAATGTAGGCAAGTCTACGTTAATGAATCGTTTGATAGGTCAAAAAATCAGTATTACTTCTCGCAAGCCGCAAACCACACGTCATCGTATTGCGGGTATTTTAACGGAAGAAAACAATCAATTTGTATTTGTAGACACGCCGGGATTACATCGGAAAACACCGTTTGAGATGAACCGTATCATGAATAAAACGGCTTTATCTGTGTTGCGCGAAGTCGATGTGGTTGTGTGGATGGTGGATGCAGGCAAGTGGACAGAGCAAGATGAGTGGATCATGACTAAGCTCATGCTTTCTGTGAGTGTGCCGATTATTTTAGCGTTAAACAAAGTGGATAAAGTAAAAGAAAAAGATACGCTGTTGCCAGAAATAGAAAAATTTTATCAAACGCATTATTTTAAAGCGGTGGTACCTATTTCTGCGCGTGCTTCTGAAAACCTAAGTGGGTTGTTACAAGAAATTAAAAAATATTTACCTGAAAATCCATTTTTTTATACCCATGATGAAGTCACTGATCGCAGTGTGCGGTTTTTGTGTGCGGAAATGATTCGTGAAAAAATCATGCGTTATACGGGTGATGAAGTGCCTTATGCGCTGACAATAGAAATTGAAAAATATGAAATTAAAAATAGGCTTCTTTCCAAACTCGCTGTAGGGAGCGAAGTGCGAGAAGACGCGGAGCGCAGAACCGGAGTGTACACGGAGGATTCGAGCACCGCATCGACGAAGCCATTCGCCGATGCAGTAGCGTTTGGAAAGAAGTCTAATGATATTGTGCACATCCACGCATTAATTTGGGTAGAGAAAGACAGCCAAAAAGCCATTGTGATTGGTGAAAAAGGCGAAATGCTTAAAAAGGTGGGGCAAGAAGCACGATTAGACATGGAAGCAATGTTGGGGCAAAAAGTTTTTTTAAAACTTTGGTGCAAAGTAAAGTCAGGCTGGTCTGATGATGCACGTGCGTTACAAAGTTTAGGGTATGGTAATGAGTCGTCATAATTCAGTGATATTGTTTGAGCATTGTTAAAATAGCTCTTTTTAATTCGAATTACCTGGCCTGATCTCAAAAGAGGAGTGATTTTTCGGTGGGGCGCCTTATACCCCTGTGACTTTCTTTGCCCATGCTGTTTGTGTTGCGATTTCTGATGGTCTGAGGTATTAAGCCACATTACGCCACTTAATGATGATTTATTGGCGCAATATGGCTTAATAAACTATCCTATGAAAGTGGGGTAGCCATGAGGTATTTATGCTTTCTTTTAAGCTTTCTCAAGAAATAGCTCAATCCTTGCATGAGCTAAACAATAGTTTTGCGCGGGCCTATGCGCAGCTCACCCAATGTTCACCAGAAACCCAGGCCATATTACATCGCTATGCCAAGATCAGCATGATCGGTGCTTCTACACGTATTGAAAATGCAGTGCTCACTGATCCAGAAATTGATTGGATGGATACCGTGCTTATGCAAGATGGAAAACCGACTGCGTTTTCTACACAAAAAGGGTGGATTGAAAATAAGTTAAATAAAGATAAGGAACGTAGCATTGAAGAGGTAGCAGGATGCCGAGGGATGCTGGCGCTTATTTACAGTCAAGCGAAGGAATGGATTCCTTTGTCCGAAACAACCCTGCGTGGATTACATCGTGAACTTTTGCTTTATTATCCCAAAGCAGAACATTACCTAGGGCGTTACAAAAAACAATCTAACTCTGTCGTTGAAACAAACCATAGTACGGGGGCAGCGCGCTTGGTATTTGCAACTGCTGAAGCAGGCCCTATTACTGAAGCAGCGATGCATGACTTAGTGACTTGGTACAATGAAACTTATGCTCAGGAAATTGGGTCTGTTGCTGTGGCTTGTGAGCTCACTTATCGGTTTTTAGCGATACATCCTTTTCAAGATGGAAATGGTCGTTTAGGGCGTGGCTTGTTTTTGTTAGCGCTACTGCAATCCCCATCAGATATTATTTCAACGGTTGTGCCTTTTCTTGCGATTGATCGTCAAATTGAGCGTAAACGTAGTGAATATTATTATGTGCTAAATCGTTGTTCTGAGGGAAAATATCGCCGCGATCCAAAGCAGTATCATATCGAGGTTTTTTTACAGTTTATGATTAAAGTGCTGAAGGAGTCTTTAGATGATATTGCAGTTTATCAAGAAAAATTCCTTTTACTTCAGCAATTGTCTGAATCGGCCTACAAAGTGTTAGCTTGTTTTAAAGAGCACCCTGAACTCCGGTTAACAACATTGCAAATTAGTGAAATGACTTCCTTGCCAAAGCGAACCATAAGCCGCTGTTTATCTTCCTTAACAGAAAAAAAATTCATTCAACGCTATGGGCAAAAAGCAGGTGTACGGTATCAACTTATTTTTTAGAAAAGACATCCATTTTTTCGATATTTTTCACCCTAAGTCAAAAAAACTCGCGAGTTTTTTTGACTTAGGGTGAAAAATATCGCATATTGTACCTTATGTGTAAAAAACTATCGGATGCACTATGGAGCGTAGGTATTTAGCAGCGCAAATTTCGCAAGATTTAAGCAAAAAAATGGTTTTTGTCGGCGGCCCTAGACAAATAGGCAAAACCACACTCGCCAAAAGCTTTTTAACGAATAACGCAGGTTACTTAAACTGGGATGCGCCCGAACACAGAGAACTTATTCTAAAACAAAAATTGCCTATTTCACCCCTTTGGGTTTTTGATGAAATCCACAAATATCGCTTATGGCGAAATTATTTAAAAGGCCTCTATGATACTCGGCCAGCGCACCAACAAATACTCATTACTGGCAGTGCACGATTAGATTATTACCGCTTCTCAGGTGACTCACTGCAGGGAAGATATCATTACTTACGTATGCACCCTTTATCGTTAGCCGAATTAAAATCTGACAAGCAAAGTGACCTAATGGACTTACTGAATCTAGGTGGCTTTCCAGAACCTTTTTTTTCAGGATCAGAAATAGAATCCAAGCGATGGGCACGCGAATACAGGACTCGGCTTATTCAAGAAGATCTAGTGGCACTTGAGCGCGTACAAGACTTAGGTAGCCTTGAATTATTAAGCTTACGACTTCCCGAGCTGGTTGGCTCACCCCTTTCAATTAATGCGCTTCGAGAAGATTTGCAAGTGAGCCATAAGTCAGTATCGAATTGGATCCAAATTTTTGAAAGACTTTATTCGATATTTAGACTACCTCCTTTCGGATCTCCTAACATTCGTGCCGTGAAAAAAGAACAAAAACACTACCAATTTGATTGGACACTGATCCAAACGCCTTCGCTAAAATTCGAAAATTTGGTCGCCAATGCATTATTAAAATGGGTTCACTTCCGCCAAGATACCCGGGGTGAGGATATCAATTTATGCTATTTTCGTGATATTGATGGGCGTGAGGTAGATTTTGTCGTTACCCTAGATAAAAAGCCCTTACTGTTTGTTGAATGCAAATGGAATGACGACACCCTCTCACCTGCATTAAAATATTTAAAAACACGTTTCCCCGACTGCAATGCGTGGCAAATCTCTGCTATCGGAAAAAAGGATTACATCGGGGAGCTAGGCATCCGGGTTAGCCCAGCCACAACCTTCCTTAAGGATTTAATCTAGCAAACCCAATATTACATAAGCGGTTAACTGCTCAACACTTGATACCCCGTTGAAGTGGGTTCTGTTGCTTTCTGCATCAATTGCTCTGCTATTTGTTTTGCGGTGGGTCGGTCTGCTGGGCACTTTACCCAGCCTCGGCCGATCAAGTGCGCCAGTTGGGGTGGGGTTTCTGCAGGAATTGCTTCTCGTTCACCCTCACGAACCCATTGCATCACCAATGCGGGACTGGCTGCATCCGCAAAAGGTAATTTTCGACTGCTGAGTTCCCACAGCGTAACAGCAAGGGCATAAATATCTGAGGCATAACTACATTTGCCTCCTCGATCAAATAATTCTGGTGCCATCCATAGTAAGGTGCCGTCTGTGCTAGCGGCAGCACTGCTGGTGCTGGCCGTTTCAGATTTTACTTTCGATAAACCAAAATCAGCTAATTTAGCGCGCAGGTTGCCGTCTAACAGAACATTCAAACTTTTTAAATCGCAGTGAATAATTTGTTGGTCGTGCAAATAAGCTAAGCCTACGACGATGTCTTTGGCGATGGAAAGACGTATATGCCAGGGGAGATCTTGCGCCGTATGCAGCAGTTGATAGAGTGACCCTCTCGCCATCAGTTCCATCACCATGCAATATTTAGCTTGTTCTAAACACACCGCATACAGCGCCACGATATGAGGATGGCGTAGCGCACCATGTCGCTCCGCTTCTTGTCTAAATTCCAGTAAAGAGGATTCTGTTAATTGCGACTTTTTTAATTGTTTTACTGCAACTTTGATAAATTGCCATTCGGCTTCACTGACTTTTCCAAACCCGCCTTCTCCTAACGCTCGTCCGGTAAATTTGAGTTGCGCATAGGGAATAATGGCAAAGCCTTGAGGCGGGGATGCGGCAGGTGAACCTATTTGTGAGGGTACTGCAGCTGGAGGGGGTGGGGTGACTGTGGCATCCGCCAATTTTCGGCGAGCAATTTCAAGTAAGGCTGATGCGGCGGGGAAATCCCCCATTTTCAGCACGATGGCCTTTTCAAAATCATCGATCGCTTCAGCAAACTTCCCTAGGTTCATTTTCGCTAAACCACGATCACGAAAAGCTTCGGCATTGCCTGGGGTTAAAAGCAACAACTCATTGTAGTCACTGAGCGCACCCGCATTATCGCCTGACTGCAATTTCTTGAGCCCACTTTTACTAAGGCGCTTGATCTTTTTGGCGAGGGCTTGTTGACGCGCGAGTTCTTCTTGTGCTTTGCGTAAACGCTCCGCGTTTGCTTGCTTTCGAGCTCGTTCTTTACGTAAACGCCCTGCTTCGATGAGCGCTTTTTGACGCGCTGCTTCTGCTTCTGCTTGTTTTCGAGCTTGTTCTTCGGCTTCACGGCGCAAACGCTCTGCATCAGCGAGGGCTTTTTGGCGCGCTTGCTCTTCTTGTATTTTACGTAAACGTTCTGCTTCTGCTTGCTCGCGGCGCTGACGCTCTGCTTCTTGCTTTCTTGCAACTTCTGATCGACTTTGCTCTAACAAAGCGATTGCTTCCGGGTACCCCTTTTTCCCTCGCCATTTCAACGCACTTTCTGCATCCGCAATGGCGCTATAAGCATCATTTAATCGACTCTTTAATAAAGCACGGTAATAAAACGCTTTCGCATAATGGGGGGTGCGTCGAATCGCTTCGTCAAAATCGCTCATCGCTTCGTCATTTTCTCCTTTTTCTAGACGTGCAACGCCTCTTTCCAAATAACCTTTTGCTGTAAATGGCCCCATGACTTTTTTCCTCTTCGGTGAAGCATTAAAAAATGGTGTTTATTTTATGAAGGCGATAAATAGGGATAACCGCCCAGCGCTTTTGATCCCTCGATCCGCTGAGATAAAAGTGTCACTTTCTGCGCGTAATCTTTGTTATCCGGTTCTATGCTTAAGGCCCTGCGGTATAAGCGCAATGCTTTTTCATCATCCCGCGGGGTGTCATCTCCTTTTTCATGCATCCGTGCCAAGTTGTAACACGCTCGCCCATGACCTTGCGCGGCAGCCCTTTCAAGCAAATTTCGCCCTAAGGCTTTATCGGCAGGTCGGCCGCCAAAACCTTCCAGTGCAAACACGCCTAAGCTGGTCAGTGCCTTGCTGTAACCTTTTTCTGCCGCGCGCTCATACAAGGTATAAGCCTCTTCCAGCTTTTGAGCCTTGTGTGCCGCCACCGCCTGCGCATATAAGGCTTCTGCAGAGGGTTCGTGCAATCGCAAGCGTGCCTCAATCAACTGCTTGTATTGCTCGAGTGCATAAACGCGTTGGTCCACAACATCGACGCGTTGCTCCAATTTTTCAATACGCGCTGTCAACGCTTCTCTTAATTGATTCAACTCGCCACTTAACGTATCTATGCGTTGCTGATGCAAGCTCAAACTACGCTGAAACGTTTCATGCAAAGCAGTAAGATTAGTTTGTAATGTGGCACATAATCCGGCAAGGCGGGGATATTCACGCTGCAGTGCTTCAACTTCTGCATGAAGATCTGTGGGAATGGGCGGCAAATTAGCAAGCATTTCCTGTAGCCGTAAAACGGCTGCCTTCATCTTTGTTAATTCTCGATCGGGTGAGGCGTGGCTTTGTGCCTGAAGTTCTTTTATTTGATGCCGACAATACTGTTCGAAGGTAAGACGGTTTTCTTGCGCTTGCAGCAGCGTCGCCACTTGCGCTTGTAATGCTTTAATCTGTGTATCCTGCGCCTTTGCTGCTTCCACTTGTGTTTGCATTTGATGTAATACAGGGTGTAACCGTTCGCCCAAAATACGCATCGTTTGACGTTGTTCTAACATTTCGTCTTGTAGTTTTTCTAATATGGCTTTTTGTGCTGTGTTTTCTTTTTCGATCATGAGCAATTGTTGTTGTTGCTCGATCAGCAGTTGATCACTGCCTCTTACTGCATTCAAATGGGCTTTATACCAGTGAACGCCCGTCATTTCACAAGCCGTGAGATCGGCTCCCGTAAAATCGGCAAATTGACAATGTGCCTGCGTCCAACAGGAAGCGCTTAAGTTTGCCTCTCCTTCAATCTTTAAATATTCACAATGGGCGCCGCTAAAATCTGCGTTTTGTGCTTGTGTAATATTTCTAAAAACAGCGCCCGCAAGAAAAGCGCCTTTGAAAGAAGTATTTGATAAATCGCCACTCAGCGTCACACCAGAAAAATCTACACCACTATAATCTCCACCCTGAAGATCAAACTCACTTAAGTCCCCATGGAAAACCACCGTTTTGGCGCCGCGATACTGAGTTTGTGTAGCAATATAATCAACAAGACGATAGACAGGGCTTGCACCCCGAAGTTGTTGTAAATAAAGCACAAGCTCATGTGTGCTGAGGGTGACACGTGACCAGGGATGGGCCTCAAATTCTCGCAAAACTTCATGGCTGTGCTGTTCATGAGGCGCATAATCGTATTGCCTGATGGTGGTAGGAAAGACGCTTGCATAACCATATTTAGGATAATCTCGTCGCCCTTTATCCCGGTATTTCACATATCCATAGTTGCTTAATGCTTCGCGTAATTTTTTTAAGGCAGCTTCTACTTTATATTCTCTTAGCAGTTGTAAACACACCTCTCGATGCCGTGGCGTATGGCGCACCCAAAAGGTATTGACACCTGTGCAAAATGCAATGCGGCCGTAAGCCCCTTCCCCTGTTAATGCCGCTTTGCTATGGGCTTCTTTCCCAGGCAGTCGCGTATTAAACCATCCTTGAATAAAGCGACCCGATCGACCTTCCATGACGCCTTTTAGCAGTGTTTCTTGCGTAATATTTTCACCCGTGCGGGCTAAATACTCTAATGATCGCGTTACCCCACATTTTGCAAAAGCAATCACCGCTTCTACTTCATCCGAAAGACGGGTTGCCATAAAAAATTCGTAACGATACGCTATTTCTCTTGCGGCACTTCCTAACAGAATGGCTAATGCTTTGAGATCTAAGAGGTCCGCTTGTTTTGCAATATGGCCAATCTGAACAGCTTGTTGGTGTTCGTGCCAAATGCTCCATAGGCTGGTGGCGCCCAAGCCGGCACTCAGCTTTGGTAAAGTATGGCTGCCATCCACCATTTTCAACGCTTCGCTTAGCTTGGCGCCCACGGCACCCAATTCCCCCAACACTTCTGTGATGGGCCCCATCGCAGGAATCCCACGGGCAATACCACTTACAAATTTATTGAGAATGCCAATCAATTTGTCAGTAAAATCCGCTTTACGCGTCGCACGGCCTGCGGCAACATCCGCCAGAAAGTTAAACTCTCTCGAAAATTCTTGTGCGAAAATTTTAATGAATAGATCAATTTTTTCATCTGTGGTCATTGGCATAACATTTCATCCCATTTAATGGTGGGTAAGGAAAGAGGGATCGATGCGCGCAAGCGCTTTACCCTTCTATTTTCAATAACTCCCAGTATTTTTCATAAATCTTAATGGCGTGGCCGACATCGGTTTGCACATGGCCATGGGATAAAGTTTTTGCATCAGGATACATGATGGGGTTATTACGAATATGCGCGGGTAATAATGTAATAGCGCCTTGGTTTGCAGAGGCATACCCTGTTTGCAGACTGATTGTTTTGGCAACATCAGGTCGTAAAATAAAATTAATAAAAACATGTGCGTTTTTTAAGTGTTTAGCGCCTGTAGGGATAGCCAAATTATCAATCCAAATGATGAAGCCTTCTTGCGGATAAATATAATTTAAAGCAGGATTTTCTTGTTTTGCTAAATAAATATCGCCACTCCAACCCATGCCTAAGGTGGCATCTTCATCAATATAAATGGCTTCTTCTGCATCGGCATTAAACAATTTCACATTCGGCAATAACGATTTTAATTTTAAATAGGCCTGATAAATATGTGTTTCATCCGTCTCATTGGGTGAGTAACCTAAGGAAATCAATGCCATCGAAAAAACCTCACGCATATCATCTAACAACATCAAGGTGTTTTTATAGTTTGGATCCCAAAAATGATGCCAGCTCGTAATAGGCGCTTGAGCGTGGTAACGCGTATTAACGGTGATTGCCGTGGTGCCCCAAAAATAGGGGATGCTGTAATCATTGTGTGGATCATAAGATTGATTCAAAAAACGCGGCGTTAAATATTTAAAATTCGGAATCTGTGTTTTATCAATTTTTTGAAGCATGTGTTCTTGGCGCATGCGATCTAGATAATAAGTAGATGGCACAATGACATCATAGCCTGCGTTGGGGGTGGCTTTGAGCTTAGCGTAGAGGGTTTCGTTGCTGTCGTAAGTTGCATAATTGACTTTTATTCCCGTTTCTTTTTCAAATTTTTTAATGACGCTATCAGGTAGATAACCCGACCAGTTATAAACATTTACGATGTCAGTTGCGTGAGCGAATACAGAAAAAAAGATTAATAAAATAAAAATAAAAAGTTGTTTCACTTTCGTTTTCTCAATAAGAGTTGAGTGGTGGCGGCAATGAGGAGGGTTAATCCAAACATGATGGAGCAGAGTGCATTGATTTCAGGTTTAACGCCTAAACGTACTAGCGAATAAATGCGTAAAGGTAAGATTTGAAAATCAGGGCCTGTGACAAAAAAACTGATGATGACATCATCTAATGATAGCGTGAAACTCATGAGCCACCCCGTGACGATGGCAGGCCATAATAAAGGGATTAATATCCGAATAAAAATAATAAACTCATTGGCGCCCAGGTCGCGCGCCGCTTCAAAAATATTTTTATCTAAATCGACGATGCGTGCATAGACATTCACGGCGACAAATGGAATGCAAAAGGTGATGTGAGAAAGCAATAAAGTCCAAAAGCCTAATGAAATGTGAAGGGAAGTAAATAAGATCAATAAAGAAATGCCCATCACAATATCAGGCGAAACGACCAAAAATAAAATTAACGTATGAAGTAATTTTTTCCCAAAAAAATAATAGCGATATAAACAGATGGCAGTCAGTGAACCCAGCAGTGTGGCAAGGGTGGCCGCTAAAAATCCTACTGTTAAAGAGTTAATGCTAACGCCTAATAAACTGGTGTCATGGAAAAGCTCGTGATACCAATTGAGTGTAAATCCATGCCAAACCAGCGAAAAAGAAGACTGGTTGAAAGAAAAGATAATTAAAATGGCGATCGGAAAATACAGAAAAAGAAAAATTGCCGTTAAATAACTGATTTTAAGCAACTGATTCATAACAGCGTTTGCCCTTCTTTATTATTTTTAGAAGAGCGCCAATAAATGAAAAGCAACACGGTCATGATCAGTGTCAACGCAACACTCACCGCTGAGCCTACGGGCCAATTGCGTGCTGATAAAAATTGATTTTGAATTAAATTGCCAACCAAAATGGTTTTAGCGCCGCCTAATAAATCTGGAATAAAAAACATGCTCATTGCGGGGAGAAAAACTAAAATGCTGCCGCCAATGATGCCAGGCAAGGTGAGCGGTATTAAGATTTTAAATAATACGGTAAAACGATTCGCGCCTAAGTCTTTTGCGGCATCAATCAAACGCAGATCTAATTTTTCAAGGTTAGCGTAGAGCGGCAAAATCATGAAGGGCAAGAGGTTATAGACTAAACCAATCAGCACGGCGGTGTTGGTGTAAAGCAACTGTAGTGGGGTGTGAATGAGCCCTAAGCTTATTAATAAAGAGTTGATGATCCCTTTTGCTTTTAAGAGTGCGACGATGGCATAGGCGCGGATCAAGGAGCTCGTCCAAAAAGGAATAATCACCAACAGTAATAAGCTGGCTTTATAGCGGGGTGTGCGAGACAGGCTATAAGCAAAAGGGTAAGCGAGGATTAAGCAACACAAGGTGCAGAGCGCGGCGATATAAAACGAATGAATAAAAATTTTAAAATAAATGGGCGACAGCAGGGTCAAGTAGCTATTGAAGGTGAAAGACAAGCGCACGAGTTCGTTGTCGCCAGGCTCTAATAGGCTGGTTAAAAAAACCAATAAATTGGGGATGAGGGCCAGCAAGATGAGCCATGCCCAAATAATGCCTACGGCTGTGCGTTGGAATGTTGCGTCTTTTACATTCATGGTGAGTAAGAATAGGGCAAAAGGCAGGGTTTCACAAGGAATACACTGATTTTCTTCTCTTGTGGCCTGTTATTGCTTCGCTGTGAAGACAATCCCCCCTCCGGGCCGTCATTGCGAGCGAAGCGAAGCAATCCAAACATTTTTACGGGTTGATCAAGCACTACGTGCTTCGGATGAAAAAATTAAAACCTTTAACTCTTAGGGGTACAGCTATAATTATCAAGGTAAGTTCTTGCCTTGGGGAAAAAATGATCCGACGTTGGGTAGCCCTCATACCAGGCTTGTTATTGTGCTTGATTAGTTTGACGGTGATCGTCGGCTGGTATGCGCATTTTCCCTTGCTGATTACCTTGGGTGCAGGTCATACAGGCATGCAGTTTAACACTGCGCTTTCGTTTTTATTGATAGGGCTCACGCTTTCGATTCCTCATTTATTTCCAAATTTTCAAAAAGCCAATTTTATCGTGGCAAGCTTTTTATTGGTGTTGATGTCTGGGTTGGTGATGATTCAGTATCTGTTCACACTCGATTTTCATCTTGATCAATTTTTCATAAAAGATTGGTTGGCGCCTCAGAGTCGTTTTCCTGGCCGGATGGCAGGGAATACGTGCATTGGTTTTTTCTTGGTGGGGTTATTATTTTTATCTTTTACTTTACGACAAAAAAAATTTTTACAGCTATTAGTTTATGTCGCCATTATTGTGGTGGGCTTATTGGGTTGGCTTGCGTTGTTTGGATATATCTTTCGCTTGGCTTTTCTCTATCAATGGTACCGTTACGGTGAAATGGCTATTTTGTCTGGCGTGAGTTTTGTGTTGGCAAGCCAAGGCTTATGGTTGACGTGGCGTGAAGTATTTCATCGAGAAGGAATTACGCCTGGCAATGAGGTAACACGCATTATTTTGCAAGGAGGGGTTGTTTTTGTTGTGATGATTTCTGTCGCCATGTTTTCAGGTGCGGCAATTTATTTTCGATATATTGAACAGCGCTTGCATCGAGAGTTATTGCATACGTTGAATGAAGAAAAAGAAAACGTGAAATTGGCGGTGGGGCACGCTATTGAGATGACAGAAAGCATCGCAGCGCATCCTAAAGCATTATTTTCACAGGGCATTAAAAAAGGATTTTTATCCATACCACAATTGCCAGTGGGGGTTCGAGTGTATGATAAAAATAATCAGGTTGTTTATAGCGAAGGAGAATTTTTTAAAAAAACAGAAAAAGAAATTCATCTGATACAGTCATCTTCCTATCACGCCAAATTAATTTGGCAGCAAGGGTGGTTTTTGCAGCTGACGGGTGCAATGAAAGACAATAAAAGTCAGCCTGCGCATATCGATATTTTATGGCATATGCCTGCACTTGATAAATTGTACTTGCCGCATTTGTTAGGCGAGACAGGGGATTTGGTGGTCTGTGTAAAAACAGCGCCGGATCAAGCAGCGTGTTTTCCTAATCGATGGACTCCCATTCCTTTTGTCATGAACACCCTTTCTTTTAAAGATCAAGCGATCCCGATGCGTTATGCCTTAGAAGGAAAAGAAGGGGTAGCCATGGCGCCTGACTACCGTGGCACGATGGTGGTGGGAGCCTATGGGCATGTTTTTAATTTGGGTTTAGTCGTGAAATATAACCAAGAAGAAATCTACTTGCCTATTCGTCAAAATTTAAGTTTTATTTTTTCTGTGTTGGTGTGTTCTTTAGTGCTTGGTTTGGTCTTGTTTTATTGGCAAGTGGCCCCGTTATTAAGAAGAATCGCTTCAGCGAAGTTGCAAGCGCAGATGAGTAGTAGATTGTTTTCTTCCGCTTTTGGTAAAGCGCCCATTGGCATGGTATTAGTTTCGCCAAAAGGGCGGTTTTTAAAGGTAAATCCAGCCTTTCTTAAATTAGTTGGATACAGCGAAACAGAATTAAAAAAATTAACGGTGGTGGATATTACACATCCGGATGATAAAGAAACCACGCGCCAATATGTGGCGGATGTGGCGTCTGGAAAAATAAAATCGTATCAACGAGAAAAGCGATATCTTCATAAAAATGGGCAAATTGTTTGGGTGACGATAAATACGTCTTTTGTGCGGGATGAAAAAGGGCTGGGCTTATATTTTATTGCGCAAGTTCAAGATGTGACAGAAGAAAAAAAATTGAAAGAGCAGTTAAATTATTTAGCCTACCATGATGTGGTCACAGGCTTATTAAATCGTGCCCAGCTAGAGGCGCGTTTTGAAGAATTAAAAAATAATGCTATTCGAGATCGCCAAATGATAGGGGTTATTTATTTAGATTTAGATAAATTTAAAAAAATAAATGATACTTATGGGCATGCCATGGGAGATTGTGTTTTAAAAGAGGTAGCCAAGATGTTGGCGTCGCTTTCTCGCGCAACAGACATTCTTTCTCGTGTGGGGGGAGATGAGTTTATTTTTGTCGTGGGAATGGTTCGTGCCAAACAAGATATTGAGAGTGTATTACAGCGAATCCAAGCCGCGTTTGCCCAATTTTCAGGGTGTAAGGGGCATGCCTTTCAACAACACGTGAGCATGGGGGTGGCTGTTTTTCCGCAAGACGGCACAGACTTGCAGGCTTTGATAAAAAAAGCAGATGAGGCGTTATATCAAGTTAAACATGCGGGTAGAAATCAATATCGATTTTATTCATCGTAATTGTTCATACACCATGAATATACCCATCGCACCTTCAGGTACGATGGTATATTACTATTTTCCATTAACCCAGCCTTCGATCGCATAAAGTGGGATTTCAATCAGTTTTTCTTGGCGGGCAAATGGGCCTGTCGAAATTTTCAAGCCGAACGCTGAATTGGGATGCGATTCTAGAAATAAATGCATGCTCTTCATCCCTCCTTTCTGTGAGGATTTTACCTCAACAGGAATAAGTTCCCCTTTTTTTAGGACAATAAAATCTATTTCAGCATTGCTACTTTTAGCTTCTCGACACCAATAAAATAATGCGCTTTGTTTGCGAAAATCAGAATACGCCACCCATTCCTGTGCTACTAGTTGTTCAGCCATTTCACCTTGATTCGCTAATTGTAAGGGGTTTAACAACCATTGGTGAATATCCAAGCCCAATAACCGTTGTGCAATACCGATATCAAAATAATAAATTTTAAATTTCTTATTGTTTTGCATTGACGCTAAAGGAGGTTGTTGCGCAGCCGTGTGATAGCAGGGTATTGCAATGCCTGCCATCTCTAATAAATTTAGCGCTCTTTTAATAACTTCCCCTCGCGCATGTTCATCAACATTCGCATATACAAATTTTTTACCTATTAATTGAGGAATAGCGTTAAATACGTTGCTAACATGTGTTATTTCATGCTGCTTTGCATATTTATAAAAATCGATCTGATACGATTCAATGATTTCATCTTGTCTCGCCTGACAAATAAGGGGATCTCTTTCATTTAGCCAAGCGCTGATCACTGCAGGCATTCCGCCTAGCCACATATAATTTTTTAAATGCTCGATTAGCTGTGTAGCGATCACAGGATCGTTTTCTTGTTTAAATAGAAATTCACGCCAATTATTCAACCCCAACACAGTGAGATATTCAGAAAATGAAAGAGGATAAAGGTGCATAAATTGTATACGCCCGACGGCTATACCCAACTTACTGAGTGTGAAATCTAGTAATGATCCCGCAGCGATGATATGAATATCCGGTCTATCTTCTTTGAAATAGCGCAATGCCTGTAAAGCATTTTCACAGGCTTGAATTTCATCAAAAAATAGCAGTGTTTTGCCAGGTTCAATTTTAATATGTGAATAGAGGGTCAATTTTTCTAATAGCGTATTAATCTCTAAGTCAGCTTCAAAATAGGGATGAACAGCTTTATTTTTTTCGAAGTTGATCTCAATAAAATGATCGAATTGCTTACCAAACTCACGCACTAACCAAGACTTGCCCACCTGTCGGCAACCCCGAATTAACAGAGGCTTGCGGTAGGGATCAATGCGCCACGCTTCTAAATCTTGTAACCGATCTCGTCTCATTTACGCCCCCATCGGCCTATATCCTTTCATTATCTCACTTAAAATGTGAAAATACAAGGGTAAAAAGTCGTTGAGGGTGTAAAAATACAAGGTTATAGGGGCGCTATATCGATTTTATTCTTGAACCAAATCACTCGATAGCCCATGTCGCTCAATCACGCGACGCAGGGTTTTGAGTGCTTCTACTTGAATTTGGCGCACGCGTTCGCGCGTTAAACCAATTTCATGTCCCACTTCTTCTAAGGTGGCGCTGTCAAAGCCGCGCAAACCAAAGCGGCGTGCTAACACTTCTTGTTGAGTCTCAGATAACTCGCTGATCCACTCATCTAAAGAAGCGCGTAAGTTGTCGTCTAACAGCACTAAAGCTGGGTCGGCGCTAGAGGCGTCTGCCAAGATATCGACTAAAGGCTTATCCCCTTCATTGCCAATGGGAGAGTCAACAGAGGTGATTTTTTCATTTAACGCTAACATGTGTTCTACATTTTCAACGGGTTTATTCAGGGTTTTTGCAATTTCTTCTGCAGTGGGTTCATGATCTAATTCTTGTGTGAGTTGTCTTGCTGCACGCAAATAGGTATTTAATTCTTTGACGACATGAATAGGCAAACGAATCGTGCGTGTTTGATTCATCAGTGCGCGTTCAATGGTTTGACGAATCCACCACGTTGCATAAGTAGAAAAGCGAAAGCCACGATCGGGATCAAATTTTTCAACGGCACGCATTAAACCCAAGTTGCCTTCTTCAATCAGATCTAACAGTGCTAAGCCACGATTGGTGTAACGTCTCGCAATTTTCACAACGAGACGTAAATTACTTTCGATCATACGACGCTTAGCGGCTTTATCGCCTTGTTGCACGAGCTTTGCGAAACTTACTTCCTCTTCGGCGGTTAATAAGGGGGTGTAACCGATTTCGCGCAAATAAATATGAGTAGCGTCAGCCGCTTCATGAGGGATTGCCGCGGGGGGCATTTCTTCAACTTCTTCTTCGGCGCGTTCAACTTCTTCAACGACTTGCTCGCCTAATTCAAGGGGGGCAAGCTCTTCACTGAGTTCTTCTTCCAGCAATAAGGCTTCTTCAACGATCAATGTCTCTTCTGTGAGGAGGGTAGGGGCATCTGAAAGCATCTTTTTTGTGGGTTTTTTCTTTGGGTGTGGTGCTTGCTTTTGCTTGGGCATCGTATCCTCCTTTCTTTAAGACATCCTTTCATCCTAGCACAGGTTAGAAGTGTTTGTTTTTATTTGTTTTTTTGTGGCCGTTCAGTCAATGCTGTTAACTTAGGAGAATAACAGCCGTTTTTTATTTCCCTAAGAGGGATTGCTTCGCTTTGATCGCAATGACGGGCCGCAAGGGAAAAAGCATCATTGCGCGTAAATTGATATGCCATTAACCGTGCAACGCAGCAGAGGCGTTGTGGCAATTAATAGGCCTCTTTCCAAACGCTACTGCAGCGGCGAATTGCTTCGTCGATGCGGTGCTCGAATCCTCATGTACTGGCGTGTACACTCCGGTTCTGTGCTCCGCGTCTTCTCGCAATTTGCTCCCTGCAGCGAGTTTGGAAAGAGGTCTAATGTGTGCGATGATAAAAAAAATACAATGCGAAGAGTAAAATCAGCACAGCCCAACCAATGTATTCAATATATTTGAGTAAGTGCTGTTCAATCTTGGGGCCGCCGAAGCGAATCAAGGCTGCGACAAGAAAGAAACGGCCCCCGCGCCCAACAAACGATCCTAGTGTGAAGGGGAGTAAAGCCATGTGAATGGCGCCTGCGGCAATGGTAAATAATTTATAAGGGATAAAGGCGAAGCCCGCAAAAAACATGATCCAAAACCCCCACTGTGTGAACCAGGATTCTACCGTGTGATAAGCCTGTTCATAGCCTAAATATACGATGGCTCGGTGGATCAAAGGAAAAAAGCACAGTCCTAAAATATAACCAAATAAACCCCCTAATACCGAGGTGATGGTCGTGATGGTGGCGTAACGCCAGGCTTGGTCAGGTTTGGCCAGGGCCATGGGGGCAAGCATGACATCAGGGGGGATAGGAAAAAAAGAAGACTCTGCAAAGCTGAGCGTGCCTAAATAATAAGGGGCATGGGGGTGTCGCGACCAGGTAATCATTTTGTTGTAAAGCGAAGAGAATAATTTCATTGGTTGGCTAGCCCTTTTGTCCACTTGGCAATTTGATCGAAAGATGAATAATGTGTCAAATCTAATAACACGGGGGTGATGGAGACTTTTTTCATGTTAATGGCATGAAAATCCGTGCCAGGGCCTGCGTCTTGTTCTGCGCCCGGTGGGCCGACCCAATAGACGGTGCTGCCACGGGGATCTTGCATTTTAATAGTGGGTTCTGCGCAATGACGCGTGCCCAAACGGGTGACTTCATATCCTTGGAGCTCATCAAACGGGACATCAGGCACGTTGACGCTTAAAATGGTTTGCGCAGGCAGAGGATCTCTTTTTAATTTTTTAACAAGCTCAACGGTGACCCAAGCGGCTGTTTCATAGTGATTAAATTGGTGATGCGCCCCTGCCAGCGAGATAGCAATGGCAGGCAAGCCTAGAAAACGACCTTCCATGGCGGCAGCGACGGTGCCTGAGTAAAAAATATCATCGCCAAGGTTTGCGCCTGCGTTAATGCCAGAGACAACCATGTCTGGCATGTCAGCCAGAGGCAATAAACCCGTTAAGGCCAAGTGGACGCAATCAGTGGGCGTGCCTTCTACGCTAAAATAGCTATTTTCTAGTTGTCTGACACGGACGGGGCTATCTAAAGTGAGTGAGTTGCTGGCGCCACTGCGGTTACGATCAGGGGCAATGACGGTGATGGCAGCGATGGTGCTTAACGCTTTGGCGAGTGCGTGGATGCCAGGCGCCTGTACGCCATCATCGTTACTGACTAAAATTTTCATGATTGTTGCTCCCCTTGACAATCGACCAGTATAGCGGTTTCACAATGGAAATCACAAATGAAAAAGCATCCACCTGTGACAATGCGTGCATACCAAGCATCTGGTTTTTATGACGAAATAAAAACAGATTTTACCGATTTTCAAGCGTATATCGCGCACTGTCGAGCGGGAATTTTAGCAGCCCGTTTAGATTTAACGGCGAAGACGCGCGAAAAAATAGTCAATGCAAATTGCCCATTTGAATTATGTGAAGAGGCGAACCCGCGTAAAGGCATATTGTTGTTGCATGGGTTGTATGATTCTCCCTGCGTCATGCTGAATATCGCGCAGTATTTTGCGCAACGTGGATTTTTAGTGCGGAGCTTGTTAATGCCTGGGCATGGTACGGTGCCAGGTGATTTGCTAAAAGTGTGTTATCAAGACTGGTTGGCATGGGGTCAATTTGGCCTGAAGACCCTGTTTGATGAGGTTGATGAAGTTTATCTTGGCGGCTTTTCAACAGGGGGAGCTGTTGCAAGTTACCTTGCTTTACAGCAGCCTGCACGATTTAAAAAATTATTTTTATTTTCACCTGCCTTTAAACTCACGACCACATTAAGTTATGTTGCGCATTTTCATCGTCGTATTAGTTGGTTGCTGCCAGCTCCGCACTGGTTATGTTTGATGGATGAAATTGATTATGCAAAATACCGTTCTTTTACGGTGAATTCTTTATGTCAGATTGATATGTTGGGTGCGAAAATACGCCAACACGTAGCAGAGAAAAAAATACCGTTCCCGACGTTTTGGGTGACAACGCAGCATGATGAAGTGTTAAGTACAAAAACTTTGCTCGAGATTTTTTTAAAAGCAAGCACGTCTGATAGCCAATTAATTTATTATTCGCCAAAGCAATTTTTATGTGACGATGCGCGCGTTGCATGGCGGTCAAGTCAGTTGTTGTCAGACAATATTGTTGATATGTCGCATGTGGCACTGCCCATAGCCCCCACGCATTTTCATTATGGTAAAACCGGGGATTTTCAACGGTTGGTCAATGAAACCCTTGCGAAAAAAAATAAAACGCCGCTTTATTATGGATCTTTAAAAAACATTAATTTAATGAGCCGTGCTTCGTTGGCGCGACTCACTTACAATTTTGATTTTTCACATCTTACCCATCAAATGGATCAGTTTTTGCGTTAAAAATAATGAAAATAACGCATGCTTAACCCGCCCTTCAGTATCGTCAAGTAAACTTAAGACAAAAGCATAAGTTTATTTCTAAAGAGGTATTTATGGTTGGTGAAATGTCTAGCGCGCGTCGTGTATTGCCTATGGCAAAAACCACTATAAAAATCGATGTCCGCTCTCCAGAAACACAGGCATTATTAACCCGGTATAGTGCCGCAGGCTCAATGAGGCAGCTGAAGCGTGACCTTGATCGTGGGTTATTTCCAAATATTTTTCTGCTAGGAAAATCTTTAAAAGAAGTCTTGTCGACGTTAAGTCCAAGAGATAGTGAGCCTAATGATGTTTATGATGAACGGTGTCTAGCGCATCTTGGCATGATTTTTGGTGAAGATCGTGCTTTTGCAGAATTTTTTGTAAAAGGGTTCCACCAGGGTGGGTTTGTTGTCACGTTCTTGAATGCGCTGATGGAGTTGAGTGCTGCCAGGGATGTGGGGATGACGTTTGTTCCGAATAAAGAAGAGGCTGATAAATGGGCTTATTGCTACCTTACCTTAGATAAAAATCAGGATGGTTCATATGAGTTAAAGAACTCTACTTATATTTCAACGGTTAATGTTGCCCCTGTTGAGGGTGAATCAAGAAAACTCGAGAGCGAGCATGTGGCCAGTGATCCTATCGTGGCGCTGAGCGCTACGGTGACTATTCGGCATGATAGTGGCGCGGGTTTTGAATTGCATTGTGATAAGGCGAAGTGTGAGATTTTTGAAGGGCCGCACGCCGATGAAGTGAGTGATTTATTTAAAAAAGTGTTTCAAGTGGACGATTTTTCTCAGCCAGTTAAGCTGGAAAGGCCTGTTAAGCAGGAAGCCGCTGACAAACAGCCCATTAAACTGGAAGCGCCTGGATTTTGGTCCAGAATAGGCGACCGTATGAAGGCAGGGGCTGAGGAGATTTACCAGTGGATGAAAGATAATCCAGCGAAAGCCTTGTTGGTGTTGATATTGGCCATGGTATTTTTGCCTGTGACGGCCCTGGTAGGGTTTTATGCGTTTACTAAGATGGCCTATGAAGAGCATGTGGGCGCATCGTGGAAAATGCCGAGTGAGCCGCCGCCCTATAGTGAGACGCTAATGAAAGCGTTTGAATCGCTGCCTGATGAGGCGCAGGTGCCGCTTCCTCCCTCCCCTTTAACTCGGGTGGCAGCGCCTGCGGTATCGCTTGAATCTTCTCAGCCGCCACCTTCACCGCTGGCCTCTTCTTCAGGATCAACAAGTAGTTCGAGGATAGAGAGTGAAGATCAAAGCCCGCGGTCAACTTCGTTGGCACGGGATGGTGGTGAGGGTAGCCCACCACGGGCGCCGACACCGACGCCAGGTCGTGGTGGTAGTAAGTAGTGTGGAGTTGTTACAACTCGCCTAAGGCATCTACCTTTGCCGCACAAATAAAATCATTTTCAGACAGGCCGCCAATGGCGTGGGTGTTATAATGTACGACGCAGTGGTTATAACTCACTTCTAAATCGGGATGATGGTTTTCTTGATGTGCCATCCAGGCAATTGCATTCACAAACGCCATGGTTTGATAATAATTTCGAAAACGAAAATCACGCGTAATTTGCGTGTGAGTTGCATTGCTTGTCCAGCCAGATAAATTTTTCAAGTAGTGGTTTACTGCATCGGGCGTGAGTTTTGCAACACCCCCTTCGCAAGGTAAGCAACGTTTTTCAGTGAGAGACGTGGTTTTTTCCATAATGACCTCAAGATTCTAAAAGGGTGCGGCCACGCAGGGCGCGCATGAGAGTATGACTATCAAGAAATTCTAAATTACCCCCCACCGGCATGCCGTGTGCCAAGCGGGTGACTTTTAACGCCTGTTTTTTTAAAAGACTCACAATATAGTGTGCGGTGGCTTCTCCTTCAACCGTGGGGTTGGTGGCGATGATCACTTCTTTAATAGGGCGTTGCTCAATTTGCGCAAGCAAGCGTAACAGCCCTAACTCTTCGGGGCCGATGCCATCTAAAGGGGATAAGTGTCCCATCAATACATAATAATATCCGCGAAAACTCCCTGTTTGTTCGATAGCCAGGGCGTCAACAGGGGATTCAACAATACAAAGACTGTGGGCGTCTCGGTTAGGATTGCTGCAAATTAAACAGTGCGTTGTTTCGCAAAAGGTGCGGCATTGTTGGCAGTGTTGAATGTGGACGAGTGCATTTTCTAAGGTGTGTGCCAGTTGTTTGCCGCTGTCGCGGCCACGTTCTAATAAATAAAATGCCATGCGTTGTGCGGTTTTGGGGCCAACGCCAGGCAAGCAGCGTAAGGCGTTGATGAGTTCATCTGTCAGGGGGCTAAAGAATGCCATAAATTTTATTCTGCAGAAGGGGGTAAGTCTAGATTTGCAGCCAGTGAAGTCATTTGCTCTTGTGAGCGGGCATCAACTTTTTTCACGGCATCATTAAAAGCAGACAAAAGAAAATTTTCTAGCGACGTTTTATTGTGTAACAGACTATCGTCAACCTTAACCGTTTTAACAAGATGACGGCCTGTCATTACAACACTGACCTTGCCTTCAGCGGCGGTGCCTTCAACGATTAAACTTTCTATGCGTTGTTGTGCAGCATGTAATTGGCTTTGCATCGCTTTTGCTTGTTTCATTAAGTCAGAAAAATTTCCCATAAGGCCTCATCAAATTAAGTGATACTTTCAATGGACTCTGCTTCGAGTTGCCCATCAAACGTGTTTAACAGTGTTTGTACGGTTTCATCTTTTTGTGCGCGCTCAAGTAAGGCGTGTTGTTTTGCTTGTGTTGCTTGAATTTTTTTGCCTGCTGGGGTGGGCAGTATTTTCGTGCCGAGTTGAATAGTGAGTTTGATGGGGCGACCAAAGTGTGTTGTTAATGCTTGCGCTAAACGCGCTTGCGTGCCGGGGTTTAACAAAGGTTGTTGTTGTGCGGAGAGTTGTAATTCAATGTGTTGCGCCTCTTGTTTATGTAGCACGCAATGTTGTGCCAGCAATTGTGCCATGCCAGTGAGTTTTAATTGCGTGATGAGCGTGTCCCAGGTTGAAGGTGTGGTGGGCAGTTGGGTAGGCGCCTGGGTGGGGGTTGCGACCGTCATAACAGCAGGAGCGGCAGCAACAGTTTGATTTTCAAAAAGAGCCGGTTTAAAGGTGTAAAGGCGCAGGATGAGCATTTCAAATCCGCTTTTAGGGGTGGGGGCCAGCGGTAAGTCGCGACGACCTAATAAAGCGATTTGATAAAGTAATTGCACTTCTTCTGCTGAAAATTGCTGTGCAAGCTGGGTAAGGGTATCTGCATGTTGTGTAAAAAACGCGGCTGGCATGCTTGGGCATAATTGAATGATTGCTAAATGGTGTAGCAAAGCAAGCAAGGCATCACACACGCGATAATAATCACAATGATGTTGTGCCAGTTGCGCAAGGGCTGTTTGTAATGAGTTGACATCTTGTTGTGAAATAGCATGGAGAAAAACAATTAAGTCGTCATGTTCGATGCTGCCCAGCATGGTTTTGACATCTTGTTCTGACAACTGTCCTTGGCCAAAGGCAATGGCTTGATCTGTCAAGCTTAAGGCATCTCGCATGCTGCCTGCTGCCGCATGCGCTAAGCGTGGTAATGCAGCGGCTTCATAGGGGATGTTTTCTTTATTAAGAATCACGGCAAGATAATCTGCAATCACAGGCGCTTCCATGTTTTTTAAGTGGAATTGTAAGCAACGTGATCGCACGGTGTCTGGTAATTTTTCAGGATCGGTTGTGGCAAAAATAAATTTAACATGAGGCGGAGGCTCTTCAAGCGTTTTTAACAGCGCATTGAAGCTGTGGCCAGAGAGCATGTGTATTTCGTCAATAAGATAAATTTTAAAACGCCCTTGTGTGGGTGCGTATTGCACGTTGTCGAGCAGGTCACGTGTGTCTTCTACTTTTGTGCGGGATGCGGCATCCACTTCTATTAAATCAACAAAGTTGCCTTGATCGATGGCAAGACAAATGCTGCACTGGCCACAAGGTGTGGCAGTAATGCCTTGTTCGCAATTCATGCATTTGGCAATGAGCCGCCCCAAGGTAGTTTTGCCTACGCCCCGTGTGCCTGTAAAAAGATAGGCATGATGTAAGCGCTGATGCGTGAGTGCGTGTGTGAGTGTACGAACAACCGTGTCTTGACCGACCAGATCAGCGAATGCGCGAGGACGCCATTTTCTTGCTAAGACTTGATAAGTCATGTGTGTTTATAGGTAAGGGGAGGAAAGGGTGACCTCATTCAGCCTGATCTCGGCACACCCAGCGCTTACTACCGTTGCTCCCTTCCGGGCCTGGCGGGGTTTGCAAGATAAGTTGCGAGGAAACCAAATGAGGTCGAAAAATATTAACACAAAGTAACGAAATAACAACCAGAAATCGGGGTTGCCAGGGCTTGATTTATCTGCTCTTTATCAGCATAATTATGTTAACCATTAAGCAGATAAAAAGCCGTTATTATGCCGATAAAATTCAAGCCTTGTTATGTGATTACCCCTGAGATCATGCATTGCCTTACACGTATTGAGTTAGCGAAAGAAAGAGTGTCACATTTACCGTTAACGCCCACGGTGCTCACCTCTTTGCGGGAGACGGCGCGGCTTTATACCACGCATTACTCAACAATGATTGAGGGTAATAGACTGAGCCCAGGGGAGGTTGAAATTATTTTAAAGCATGAGGGTCATTTTTCAGGTAGGGAGCGTGACGAGCATGAGGTTAAAGGTTATTACGCAGCATTAACACAGCTAGAAAAATGGGTTGCTCAGGGTGCTGGCGTGACAGAAAGAAAGATTCAAACGCTGCATGCGCTTGTGATGGGAGGGGGCAGAACAAAGATCATGCCTACAAAATATAGAGAGGGTCAAAATGTTATTCGGGATGGGCGGACAAAAACAATAGTTTATATGCCACCCGAAGCAAAAGAGGTGAGCTTACTGATGCAAGCCATGGTGCGGTGGATTAACAAAAACAACACATTGCCCTGTCCGCTTGTTGCGGGTATGGCACATTATCAATTCGCAACAATTCATCCCTACTATGATGGCAATGGTAGGACAGCAAGGCTTCTTACCACTTTGATACTCCATTTAGGGGGATATGATCTTAAGGGGTTATATTCTCTTGAAGAATATTATGCGAGGGATTTAGGGGCCTATTATGCGGCTATCAGTGTGGGTGACTCTCATAATTATTATATGGGGCGTGCCGAAGCAGAGGTGACTGGTTGGGTGGAATATTTCATCAAAGGGATGGCCGTTTCATTTGAGAATGTATTGGCACGTATGCAAGAGGCAGCTGGAAAAGGATTCGCTGATTTAAGTCCGTTATTGCGAAAGCTTGATCCAAGGCAGCGGAAAGCCTTGGTGCTTTTTCAGCAGTTTGAGTTTGTTACCAGTCGCCAGATAGGCGAATTGTTTGGGTTCAAGCCGCGTACGAGTGCGAATCTGTGTGCTGCATGGGTTAGTGTGGGTTTTTTAAAAATGGTGGATGCTTCTAATAAAGGAAGAAAATATAGTTTGGGTGACAAGTATAGCGAACTGTGCGCCTCAAGCAGCGGTTAGTTAAGGTTTAAGGCGATGAATTTGGCGGAGAGAGAGGGGTTCGAACCCTCGATACGTTTTCACGTATACACACTTTCCAGGCGTGCTCCTTCAACCACTCGGACATCTCTCCAAATTCCCCCTCCGGGCCGTCATTGCGAGCAAAGCGAAGCAATCTTGCTGGGGTCTTTGCCCTCGGCATCTTGCCTCGGGCGTTCGCTGGGAAAAAGCGCTGCTTTTTCTATTCCAGCTCACCCACTCGGACCTCTCCTCCAGGTTTTCCCCCCTCCGGGCCGTCATTGCGAGCAAAGCGAAGCAATCTTGCCGGGGTCTTCCCCCCTTCTCCGGCAAAAACGAGGCCCCAGAAAGAAGGCGGCGATTATAACGAAAAGAGAGCAGTATTGTCCATTACCCATAAATTGCACAAATTTTTGAGCAATTTTATTACTGGTATAGAATGGTCTCCAATAACACTAACAATAGGTGATACATGACAATAACATTAGAAGAAAACTATATTGCGCAAAGAGAAGCATTTTGTCAGAAGTACTCGCAAGGTTATTTAGGGGAATTGCTGTCAACGCAAATTAAAAGCAAGTATGGCTATGACGGTGAAGGAACGGGCTATAGTTTTTTAACGCGTCCTGTCAATAACCCCGTTTCGCTTGAGCAATTTTATGATGTGGAAGCCTGCGCTTGGGAAAAATGTGCCGCGCAGCCAAATGCCGTGCCAGCCTCATTTTTTATCGATTTAAATCATTTGCGAGACCAGTGGGCTGCGTATTTTATCCAGATAGATTGCGTTCGTGAGATAGATGTATTGCTGGCGCAGTTATTTATGGCGATACGTAGCCAACCTGAAACTTGGAAAAAGCGTGATCAGTGGAAGCAATGGGAGGCATTTTCTGCGACTCGTTATGAAGTGATATATGCGCGTTACGATAGAAATTATCAACAACGGTGTGGCATTGATCTCAGTCAAGATTCAGAAAAACTACAAACAATATTTCAATTATTAGTCTGCATTGATCAACAGATAAAAGTAGAAAAATTAATCCCAGAAACACAAGAAAAACTGTGTAATGCGACTGAAATATTTCAGTGTGTGTTGCTGGAAAAAATTAAAAAAATGATTGAAGAAGTATCTCCCGCCGAGGTTATCACACCCTTTTGCCCCGCGTTATATACCCTGGCGCAGTTAACAGAAATCATCGTTATGTGTGAAGAGGCGTTATTGAAAAAGCCACGTGATTTTATCGCTGGTGTAAAGGCCGCCTCATTGCAAGTGATAGTCCAGTCGTTAAGAACAGCGTCAGTGGTGTATGCATCGTTTGAAAACCCTCTTTTTTTGCAAGCGTTAATTGTTTTTTTAGTCAATTCCCATGATGCGCCGTTAAACGTAACGGTATTTAAATTTTTAAAATACAGCGAGATAACGATTTGGTTGGCCGGGTTAGTGAGAGGGTTGGGATTGGATTTCTTGTGTGAACATCCCTCGTTTAATGCTTTATGGATGGCATTAGTCGGAAAATTGTCTGAACCCGATATTTTTTTATCAGTGATGCAATCTGCTTTTTTAGAGGATTTGAAAAAATCATTAGATGAAAATGATAAAGGCGCTTTTTCTAAATTGGCTAATTCTTCTTTTTATCATGGCTTGATAGCGATGTTGAAAGAAGAAACTGCGTTGAGCTTAAAAAAAGAAATTAAATCAAAGTTAGAAGGGTATACAAAATCGTGTTTAATGCAAGAAAGTGAAGAAAATTTATTGGCGTATTTAGGGAGAGGTCGCGCCTTATATTGGGAACATCAAATTTATCCGGGTGTTTCGCAATTGACAGAGGCTATTTCATTGCGTTTTCAATCGATTTTTATGAGGCGTTTAGAATCGATGAAACCGCAAATGCTGGGTGATGAGTTTTTGTGTTTAAATAGCTTGCTGAAGGAAGAAAAGGCATTAAAAGAAAATGCAGTGAGATGGCGTATGTTATATCAAATGTTCTCGGAAGAAAAATCAAATAAGATAACACGTTTTCTACAGGAAATAGTGGCGCATGAAAAAACTATTTCTCGATTAGAGGCAGAAAAGCAGCAAGCGTTAGAGGACGCGCAAGAGAAAGATTTTTTTGTGGATAATTTTAGATCGCCACAAAAAATTTCAGAAAAAAATGATCGGGTAAGAAGTGAAATAGAAAATAAATTTAATTCAGAAATAGTGTTAATTAAGCAAGCCTTGTTGTGTTTGGTTCAAAAGAAAGAGATTCAACAAAAACAAATAGAGCAATTCAGAAAAAAAATGGAATCGGCGCAATGGGAGGTGGCGCATCACCTTTTTGTGGTGGGTGTGCACAGAAATATCTTAACGATAGGGGGTGGTTTTCAGGCAGCCTTGATAAGCGCGGTTGATCGATATCTTGAATATTTAACAGAAATAAATAGATTAGAATCAGTGATCCATGAAGATGTTATTTTAAGTTTGCCTGGCGGTGTCATCTTTCTTGTGTCTGAATCATTAACGCGTATCTTCAAAGAAAAGATAATAAAATCTCTCAATAAAGTATTCAGTGGTGAGCAGTCTTTGAGTGATTTGATGCGTCTGGTGGAGCAGTATAAAACACATATTACATCACATGATTTAGAAGAATTAATTATTTTAGGGTGTGTGGAAAGGTTTCAAGAAGGTGATCAAGAAAAATGTAAAAAATTACTATTAAGCGATGTATTAAATTCTATTTTCAAGTGTCATCTCACCGTTATGGAGATGAAAGAAAAAATAAAAAATACCCTTTTCCATAAAAACCTGTTTAATGTTAGGGAAGAATGCAAAAATATTTTTGAAAGTGTTTCTTCATTTCTTAATGAAGGTGATAAAAAAATACCGACTTGGTTGAGCGAGGAAAACGCAATTAAATTAAATGTTTTTATCCCGTTTTCTCAGGTGAAATTGTTGTTGCATCATTCCATTAAAGCGTTCGGAATGCATATTGAAGGCCATGATCATTTTTATTTGTTGGCGTTACATGCGTTTATTTTAAAATTATTCGATCCTGAAAGGCAGATATATGGTGAGCTGCATGATGCTGCAGAGATATTGCAAGTGCTCCAATTTTTTGAGACGTATAAAGAATCAAAAGAAAATATTATGTCAGTGCTTTCCTTGTCACCAAGCGATGGTCAGTTTATTGAAAAAATAAATTTGGCGATGAATGGGTTTGAGACGTTATATGATTTTTATCATGATAAAACGCATTTCAACGCCATGGAGAAAGATGTTTTTTATTTAATTGAAAAATATTTACATTATCTTTCTGGTGAAACCGTAAAGCTTTTTCAAGAACAAGAGAAACAATACTTTGTCAGAAAAATGATGTCTTTTTTTAAGAAGTGTGGATTTGAAAGGTATCAAACGGCGCTTTTAGCAATAGTAAGGCGTGCCATGAGGGAGTGGTTGTCTTGTGAGGGTGATTTTGTTCATGAGGCAGCGTGTGTGCTAAGTTATCGCGATACCATCGAAAGCAGTGTCGATAGTATGGAAAAACAAGCGCTGCTAGGGTTGTTGTTGCAAGTTGATCAACAGCAAAAATCAATGGCTGTGACGTTGAGGGTGAATGACGCTGAACAAGGGTTTCAATATGCAAAAGAAAAGCTAGCGCAGCTTGTGAGTAAGTCTGGCGAGGTGGATCTGGGCGTGTGTGATGCGCAATTATTTTCAGTCGACTTTATTTCATTTTTAAATCTTAATTTAAGTAGTGATCAAATTGCATCGCTTTGTACGTGGGTGATGAGTCGATCGCTTCAGGTGCAAGAAACGCGGTTATTATCAAGCTTACTGTTGCAATGGAGTGCTAGTTTATATGGCGCTCAATATGACTTATCCGGTGAAATTGATCGTTATCTTGCTGGGTTGCAGAAAATCGATATCTGGGTTCCCATTGATTTACAGTTGGTGCTGATTTATGGCACTGAATTACAAGTGGGTCGTGCGCATACCTGCATCAGTGAAAAACTGAAAGCAGATGTGCAACAGGTGGAGCGACCTTTATATCAGATAGACTACCCCCGCGTTATTTTGCACGTGGATGCGTTAGGGCTATCGCCTTATCGTGGTTATTTTTTTCAAGCGCCATCGCAAGATGCATTGTGCTGTCAGCGTGATTTTATTCAAGAGAAACCTTCCCCGCTTTATTTTCAGGTCAGGCAGTTTTTTATGAGTGTCTTAGGATCGCAAGCACAATGGGAGAAAAACCAATTTCATGAAAGAGTGTATGAAAGAGTAAGAAATGCCAATGTATTGATAAATAGAGTAGGTGATTCATTGAGTGGCAAGATTTATTTTCAAGGTGGGAAATTGAAAAGCTATTCAGATGAACAGTTTTCTTTAAAATCGGTGAAAGAAGCTTGTTGGTATGCAGATGAAAATCATCAAGCGGGGTTGTTAAAAACAATAGGCCCTATTTTACAAGCGTTAGATGTGGTGCTTGTTCAAGAGGTTCAAAGTATTAATCAAAAAAAATATCTATTGTTGGCCGTGATCGAGATTGAAAATATAGCGCGAGATCTTACGGGTGAATGGGATGTTTCGCAGTTAACGATGCTATTAAAGCGTTATGAGAAATTAGATCAAAACGATAAGAAAGCGGCATATTATTTTAAATTTTTAACGTTTATCACCGAATTAGCGCAAGCGAGTCAATTAATATTTTCTCCTTCTTGTCAGGTCAACACATTATATACCGATCTACAAAAAGATGAGGACTTTCAAGAAAAGATGCGGCAATCTGATTTTATTCGGCAGTCGCTATTGCGATTAAAGCAACAACTGAAAGTTCAGTTGGATGCTTTCCCAAAAATACCGTTTGAAATGACGCAGTTTTCGGTGCGATGTTTTCCTGATTTATGCGATGAGAATGAAGCGGCGTTGGTTGCGTGTGTTAATAGTTTGCCTTCATCGGCTGCAATGATAAACAGTATTCGACACCTCTGTATTATTTTTCAGTTGGGAGAAGTCTATGAAAATGGTGTATTTACAGCTGAAAAATCGGTTTTTCGTGTGAAGCGTATTTTTTCTGAAAAGTATCGAATGGTCCGAGAAGGAGAAAGCTTGGGATGGATGGTGTGTTTGTTAGAAATTCAAAAAACATTGCGGGAGGCAAAGTGTTTGCACGAGTCTGCCATACATCATTGTTTTTCACTATGTGAGTTGCAAAATGATGATACGGAGAAACAGCGCATGTTTAAAAGCCGTGTGCGTAATGAATTTGATGGGGCAGGTTATGTGCCAGAGAGAGGTTGGGCGATTATTCGTTTAAATCAAGAAAGCAGAAAAGCAATACCGTTCACATTGTCTCTGGATAAGATAATGCGTGTTGTGGCAGAGATGATGGCGCAAAATAAAATGCCGACGATTTTGTTGCAATTTCTTCAGCACTTTCAATCTGTTATTCCCAGTGAAATTCATTCAGCGCAGCGGGTTGCAGCGCTATATAATACTTTGGCAGATGGGATAGCGATGTTGCGTTTATTGAGTTTGAAATTACAGCATGATGTTGCGTCAGTATGCCACGTAAAAAACAGTTTGAAGCAATTTTCGCATTTGGAAGCGGTGGTGGGCGAGGTATGGCACAGTGTGCAGCTAAGACTGGGAATGAAGTCGTGGGCTTGTGTGGCCATGCCTTCTGGCAAACAGCTGAGGGTGGATTTTTTTGAAGGGGTGGCGATAGCGGATGCCTTCCCCCAGTTACAATCGCAGGCGTATGAATTGCGGATGATCAGTGTGCATCGTCGCTTAATTGTGTTGCAGCCAAAGGGGGTTGAGGTCTCTTTGTCTCGCGCAAGCGGGGTGCGTGCTGCTTATTTTTCAGTGGCTGCGAAGCCTCAAGGGGCAGGGCAGGAGCAATCGCTTTTTTCAATGGTACCTGCTAAATCCCTTGAAATGTAAATAAATACCCCCATAACGGGTGTGAGTCTTTCTCCCTTTAGGGCTGTCATTGCTGCGTCAAGCGAAGCAATCCATCTTGGGAGATGAGGGAGAGTGATTATTTTTTTAAATTAGTTCCATTGACGAACCTGTTACCTTTTTTTATTTTTGGAGCGCATGATGACAAAAGAAACTTTAGGATTTCAAACAGAAGTAAAGCAAATTTTACAATTGATGATCCACTCTCTTTACAGCAATAAAGAGATTTTTTTACGTGAATTAATTTCAAATGCGGCAGATGCAGCAGATAAATTACGTTTTGAAGCCATTGCGCATCCCGATTTATATGAAAATAATTCGGATTTAAATGTGCGGATAGAGGTTGATTCTGCAGCGCGTTTGATAACGATTGTAGATAATGGCATTGGCATGACGCGCCAAGAAGTGGTTGACAATTTAGGCACAATCGCCAAGTCAGGTACAAAAGAATTTTTAGCTTCGCTCACCCCTGATCAAACGAAAGATGCACACCTGATTGGTCAGTTTGGTGTAGGGTTTTATGCAAGCTTTATTGTTGCAGACAAAGTGACGGTGTTGAGCCGCAAGGCGGGTGTTTCGCCTGAGCAAGGGGTACGTTGGGAATCACAAGGCGACGGGGAATTTACAGTTGAGGATGCGTTAAGAACAGAGCGTGGCACTGAAATTATTTTACATTTAAGAGAAGACGATTCGGAATTTTTAGATACCTTTCGTTTGAAAAACATCATTCGAAAATACTCTGATCATATTCCTTTGCCTGTGATCATGAAGCAAAAAGAAAAAGACAAAGAAGAGGATGAAGTCGTCAATAAAGCCACGGCCTTATGGACGTTGCCAAAAAATGAAATCAAAGAACCAGAATATAATGAATTTTATAAATATGTAGCGCACGACTTTGAAGATCCACTCGCGTGGTCACATAACAAGGTAGAAGGTAAGCAAGAATACACAAGCTTGTTGTATATACCCGCAAGAGCCCCTTTTGATTTATATCATCGTGAACGTCATCATGGTTTGAAATTGTATGTGAAGCGTGTGTTTATCATGGATGATGTCGAGCAGTTTTTACCGTTTTATTTACGGTTTGTGAAAGGGGTGCTTGATTCTAATGATTTGCCGCTGAATGTCTCACGTGAAATTTTGCAACATAATAAGCAAGTGGAGTCGATACGCAGTGGGCTCACAAAACGCGTGTTAGGCTTGTTAGAAAAAATGTCTCAAGATGAAAAAGAAAAATATGCAACGTTTTGGTCTCAGTTTGGTAATGTTTTAAAAGAAGGGCCGGCAGAAGACGATGCGAATAAAGAGCAAATTGCGAAGTTATTACGTTTTGCGAGCACATATCAAGACAGTGCTGCGCAGACAGTTTCTTTGGATGAATATATTGCGCGCATGAAGCCAAAACAAAAGCACATTTATTATATTACGGCGGAATCTTACGCGGCAGCAAAAAGCAGCCCGCAATTAGAGATTTTTAAGTCTAAAGAAATAGAAGTGTTGTTGATGTTTGATCGCGTAGATGAGTGGCTGTTTACGCATTTAACCGAATATCAAGGCAAGCAACTTCATTCTGTTTCAAAAGGTAAATTAGATTTAGATGAAATGGAAGACAGCAAAGAAGTGAAGCAAGAGCAAGAAAAAGCCGAGAAAACATTTAAAGATTTAGTTACGCAGGTAAAAGAAGCCTTGGGCGAAAAGGTCAAAGATGTGCGTATGACACATCGCTTAACAAGCTCGCCTGCGTGCATTGTAATTGAAGAAAATGAAATGGGTTTGCAAATGCAACGTATTTTACAAGCAGCGGGGCAGCCAGTGCCGCAATCTAAACCCATTTTAGAATTAAACCCCTCGCACCCTTTGATTGTAAGTTTGAACCAAGAGCAAGATAAGGAAAAGTTAAGTGAGTGGTCGACTATCTTATTGGGCCAATCTGTTTTAGCCGAAGGGGGTCATCTGGATGATCCCGCGCAGTTTGTGCAGCAGATGAATAAGCTGCTATTACGCTGATAAGAAAATCAATGTGCTTGTGTAGCCCCTCCTTTTCTTCTTGGGAGGGGCTTTTTTTTGCCTTAGTGACGACAGTAATTTAAGTTTGGCTTCAGTTTGGCTGTCTAAACTCAACAGTAGGAATCTTTTGTGAGGTGCGTGATGCCATTTCTCAAACGAGAAAAAATGATAGTTCAAGGGTCTGGCGATGGTAAAGAGCGTCTGATTTCCTATCAAGAGTATCTTCGTGAAAAGCCAGGTGCTTCTCGAACCGAATATATTGCTGATGCGATTCATGCGGATCCTAATCAGCGAATTCAACAATCAATGAATAGAGGTGGAGGAGATATTTTCCAGCGTATATTAGATGATCTACCTGACTTACACCCTACCCAAACAGCGGCGCAATTAAGTGAGTCTTTTTATCAAGTGAAGCCCAGGTTAGTTGATCATTCTGAAGGTGAAATAGTGATTGATGAAAAAACAAAAAAGCCTGCAGAAGACTTGATTTTTAAGGTAGTGGCGGAGTCTCTTTCGAGTTATGTTTTTATTGAAGAAACCAAAACGGGGCCTCGGTTTAAGTTATTTCCACAAATTCAAGCAGCATTAAAAAATAAACTGCTTGCAGCAAGCAAAAAGTCTGGCGATGAAAAAGAACAGGAAGTGCAAGAAGCGTTAGATAAATTTGCGCGTGAGAGTGTGGGTGCAGTGAGTGAAATACTATTGAGTAGTTTTTCGAAAGAAGGGCAGGAGAGATTTATACGAGAATCAAAGCAGGTGCTAGAAGATAAATTGCAAGAATTAGTGTCTGAAAAGTTAGGCGTTGAAAAGACAGATGTGCGTGTGGCGGAAAAAGTTGATCAATATCTTAGGGAAGCGGACGCAGCGGATCCGAGTGAGCGTCCTATCCCCCACAGAGTAGCGGAGAGACTAAAAAATCAAGAAAGTATTGATGTGGTAAAAGAAAATGATGCGGTTTTAAAGGATTCCAAAGCATTTTTAGAGGGCGTTGCCCATCTTTTCCATAAAAAATCAGGTGAACTCAGCAGTGCTAGTCCGGGTGTAGTGGAAAAACAGGTGCTGCAGTCTGGGGTGTCCAGTACATTTAACCCGCCTGTTGACGTCTTGGTGGGGTTAGCGTTGTCGTCAGATGCGTCGCGTAAGTTACTGCAAGAAAATGGAGAGATAAATCGGGAAGTAGCGAATCGTTTATTTAACGTATATGAAGGCCCTGTTTTTTCTAGGCAAGATATACCCGCATTGTTTGCAGCAGAGATTGCTTCAAACTTGTCTGAGGTGACGCTCCCCAATGAGGATGAAGCAGGACATTTTGATTTTAGATTAGATGAGAGTGGCAGGAAGTTTGATGCGCAATTGATGGATCAGCTTACCCTTGCAATGGGTGAAATATATGAATTTTCTGGTGATGAAAAAGTACAATTTAAACCAGAAATAGAGCGCGCTTTGACGGCGCGTATGGCGAAAGAAATGGATAAAGAAGTGGGTGATTCAGCAGTCAAACAAAAACTAAATGAGCTGGCAATGGCTTCAGTGGGGTCGTGGTGTGAGCATACGATGGGTGAGGTTGCTAAGGCATTTTTATCAAGAGGCAGGAGTGATGAAGATCGAGCAAAAAGAAATTTTTTGGTAGGTAAAATGCAGGCAATGTATCAAGCAATCTATTCTGATGAGGCTGTTACCCCTAGCATAGGCAAGATGATTGAAGACATGCGTTTTGTGTCAGATAAAAACAAAGAAGATTTATCTAAATTGTCATCAGCATTAGAGAAAGCCGTGAAAGTATTAGATGAAAAAATCGAATTGATTAATAGGGAAAACCACCGTGATCCAGATTGGAAAAAAATGCATGGTGGCTTGGTTGCAAGCCGTAATTTATTTGAAAAAACAAGATTAGAAATTGAAAGGAAGAAAGCAAACCCCCATGCGATTATCACGATGGGTGATGTGAGCCATTGTGTCGAAAATGTAAATGCTGCTGCAGTGAACTTATCTAAAGTTTCAGTGAAACCAAAATGGAAAGAAATCATTATCAGGGTGCTGAATAAAATTTTCGGTATCTTTAAAGACACAGTGGCTGCAATTAAAGATCAAAATAAAATGAAAGAAGCAATGCAAGAAGAAATGACGCAGGCAGCGGAAGGTGTTTCAAGGTCACATTCTCCGGGTTTATTCCATCGGTGAGGGGTTGCGCAAGGCTTTTTGTTAGACTACACTCCAAATATTGAGCTTGTTTTATGGAGTGTAGTCTAGATGAATGCCTTCTTATGGCAGACGTACCACCGGTTGATAGCGGAGACAGATACCGCACAGCATCGCTTTTTATTCCAACATATTGATCTAGCGCACCGCTTAACGGGAATTGTCGGCGCACGTGGTGTGGGTAAGACAACCTTATTATTGCAATATTTAAAAGAAAAACTATATGCAGATAGCCAATCATTTTATTTTTCAGCAGACAATATTTATTTCAGTCAAGTTTCAATTTTATCGTTTGTTGACAAGCTTTATCAGCAGCAAAATATTCGAATATTTTTTATAGATGAAATTCATAAATATGAGAATTGGAATCAGGAACTAAAAAACATCTATGACTCTTTTCCAAAAGTTAAAATAGTTTTTTCAGGAAGTTCAAGTATTGATTTGATAAAAGGGGCATATGACTTATCACGCCGTGCTCGACTCTTATATTTACCCGGTATGTCTTTTCGAGAATATTTAAATATAAAAACAGCATCACATTATGCGCCTATCAGTTTTGACGATCTCCTGCTTCATCATCAAAAAATAGCAGCAAAATTGTCACAAATTAGTAAGATAGCGAGTCACTTCGAAGCCTATAAAACAATGGGTTATTATCCAATGGTGTTTCAATGGAGGGAAGATCTTTACCCTGCTATTGCAAATATAATAGAAAAAACTATTTATGAGGACATTGCTAATTTCTATAAGCTGAAAACTGAAAATTTATCTTGTTTTAAAAAAATTATAAATTTTTTAGCAACCATTCCACCGGGTGAGGTGAACACGAATAATATTTCAAACCATTTGGGTGTTGATAATAAAACAACAACTAACTATTTAGAAATATTAAGTAAAACAGGTTTAATTAAAATGCTTTACCCAGTTGCAACAGGGCATCAGCTACTGTCTAAGCCTGCCAAAATTTATTTGGACAATACAACATTGTTAGCAGGTGTTAATACGTTTTTATCTGAAAAAATAGACATTGGCACTCAACGAGAACTCTTGTTTATGCAATTTTTAAAGGGTGCAGGGTTACCTGTTTTTTATCCAAAAATAGGGGATTTTCAAGTGAATGAGGTCGTGTTCGAAGTGGGGGGTAGAAATAAAAAAATGCATCAGCTGGCCTCTGTTAAGCATTATAAAAAAATGGTTGTCAAAGATGACATTTTGGTGGGATTTGAGAATCAGATCCCACTCTATTTGTTTGGGTTTTTATATTAACTTTAATTTTCAATGTGCTAGTTCTGTCACGATCGCTTCGCGGAGTTCAATTAATTTTCCATGAAAAAAATGGCTTGCACCTGGAATGTCAATGACATGAATCGGGATGCTCAGGGTTCTTGCCCACGCAAATACACTTGCAGGGTCAACGATTTCATCTTGATCGCCTTGAATTAATAACCAGGGGCATTGAATCTGGTGAGTTTGTAAAAAGTCAAAGCGCATGATGGGGGGTGCAATGGTAATGAGCTGTTGGCAGGGCCACTGCAAACTACCTTGAAATGCAATATGTGATCCAAATGAAAAGCCTGCTAGCCAATACACCGTAGGCGCATAGGTGGCTTGTAGCCACTGCAAAACAGACAACAAATCTTGTAGCTCACCGAGCCCCGCATCATATTGCCCTTCACTTTGACCAACTCCGCGAAAATTAAAGCGCACCGTGGCTAATCCCAGCATTTGTAATGCTTTGGCGGTGGTTGTTACCACTTTGTTGTTCATGCTGCCACCGTGTAGAGGGTGTGGGTGGCAAATAATGCCAACGCCATGTGTCAGTGCACGCGCGTTTTCTAAGACGACTTCTAAGTGGCCGCTTTGGCCAGGAATCAGCAAGGCAGGGAGCATAGATAAAGGGAATATGAAAAAAACAGATTCTGTCGGAAATTTTCTAGGAATGCACTATATTCATTAGAGAATCAGGAGATGGGTAATTGAAAGTCGCGCAATGCTGTCAGCTTAAATGCAATGATGTTCCCCCCTCCGGGCCGTCATTGCGAGCGTAGCGAAGCAATCCATCTTGGAGCGATGAGAAACGGCTGTCATTATAGTTGACACCATTGCATGAATAGTTACGGAGATGGCGATGGGCAATGAGTTACGTTTGCGTGTAGAGCGGATGCTACAAACATTAGACTCGAAGGTGCATTTGACTGGCTTTAGTCAGTGGGCGAGTGCCGTGAGAGAATCCTATCGAAAATGTTGCCAATATGAGCAGGAAATGGCAGGGGATAACGTATCTTTTATCAGAAGGCTTAAGCTTGATTATCAGCGGCAAATCTTAAGCGCCCACTTGGCACGTCTGGAAAGCACATTAGGCTTAAAACCCATTCGCCCTTCCTCCGCTGCGACCCCGCCTCCTCCCCCTACAGTAACGCGTCGTTATTCACGATAAAAAACGTTAAGATGTTTTACTTCGTGATTTTTTAGGCGGCTATATGAATATCTTTGTTTTTGATATTGAGACGGTGCCCGATGTGCGCGCGGGCCGTCAATTATATGATTTAAAAGATTTATCTGATCAAGAAGTGGCGGCCGCAATGCAGTCGATTCGTCGACAAGAAACGCAAGGTAATTCTGATTTTTTACGGCTGCATTTACAGCGTATTGTTTGTATTTCAGGGGTGTTGCGTCACCGTGATCAATTGAAAGTGTGGTCGTTGGGGGATGTGCACAGCGAAGAAGCCGAAATTATCGAACGGTTTTTTTCAGGTTTAGAAAAACTAACACCGACATTAGTTTCTTGGAATGGAGCAGGGTTTGATTTGCCTGTTTTACATTACCGCGCATTACTGCATGGTATTGCTGCCCCGCGTTATTGGGAGGTTGGGGAGCATGATAATCAGTTTAAATATAATAATTATTTAAATCGATATCATTACCGTCATTTAGATCTCATGGATGTGTTATCGGCTTATCAAGCGCGGGCGTGTGCCCCCCTCGATGACATTGCCTTGTTATTAGGATTTCCTGGCAAAATGGGGATGAGTGGTGCCAAAGTGTGGGATGCGTTTTCACAAGGAAAAATAGAAGAAATCCGTCATTATTGTGAAACCGATGTGTTAAATACTTATTTGGTTTTTTTACGCTTTGAGCTAATGCGTGGCAAACTCACAAAAACGCAATATGCAGCAGAGTGTGAAGTCGTAAAAAATCATTTGCGCGTTGCGGATAAAGCGCATTTTACCGAATTCTTAACGGCCTGGTGTCAGGCATCGCCTTGATTTCCAGTGGGTTTGCGCCCAAAATCCACTTTTTTTGCTTATTGGGTTGGGATTATGTCGGATGTTGTCGAAATCACTGCATTGAGTCATGAGGGGCGAGGGGTGGCCCATCTAGCGGGTAAAACGCTTTTTTTAGAAGGAGGGTTACCCAGCGAAAAAGTGACTTTTCATTATACGAAAAAGCATCGTCATTTTGATGAAGGACGTGTGGCAGAGATACGTGAGTTTTCATCTGAACGTGTTGTACCGCCTTGTCCACACTTTGGTGTGTGTGGCGGGTGTAGCCAGCAATACTTTTCTCATGCCCTGCAAATTCAACATAAACAAAATGTACTGCTCGAAAGTTTAAGTCATATTGGTAAACTGCGCCCACAACAGATTTTGCCGCCTTTGCTAGGCCCGCAATGGGGTTATCGTCATAAGGCACGCTTAGGCGTGAAATATGTTGAGAAAAAACAAAAACTATTAATTGGGTTTCGGGAAAAACAAGGGCGTTATTTAGCAGATTTATCTGCTTGTAACATATTGCATCCGAGTGTTGGACAGCGCTTTGAGGTATTGCGCGATAGGATGATGCACTTGAAAAAGCACCGTGCTATACCACAAATTGAAGTAGCGGTGGGCGATGAAGCGATTGCATTGGTGTTTCGTCATTTGGAACCTTTGCCTGAAGGTGATCTTGAAATATTAAAAAAATTTTCTTACGAACAACACATTAAAATTTATTTGCAGCCTGCGGGCATAGAGAGCGTTTATTTGTTAGCCCCTGAAGGGGGTGATGAAGACTTGTGTTATCGCTTGCCTGAATTTGATTTAAAATTATTTTTTCATCCCTTAGATTTTACGCAAATTAATCCTGAGATTAATCGTCAAATGGTATCGCAGGCCATTAAGTTATTAGATCTTAAATCGACGGATCACGTCATTGATTTTTTCTGTGGTTTAGGCAATTTTACTTTGCCGATGGCGCGCTTTGCTGAAAAAGTAGTGGGTGTAGAAGGGTCTGATGAGATGGTGCGACGTGCGCGTGCCAATGCGGAAAAAAATAAAATTTTAAATACACAATTTTTTATGGAAAATTTGATGGGTTCTTTAGCGGTGTTGCCATGGAAAGCGCATTATCACAAGGTGTTGCTTGACCCGCCACGTACGGGTGCCATCACGCTTTTGCAACAATATCATTTTACTGCTGAGCGGCTGGTCTATGTTTCTTGCAATCCTGCAACATTGGCACGTGATGCGGCTTATTTGGTGGAGCATCAGGGCTATACGCTGACACAAGCGGGCATCATGGATATGTTTCCACAGACGAGTCATGTGGAGTCGATGGCAGTTTTTGAAAAATAGGATTTTTTCCGAAGCATATATATTTACGCTATACCCATCGTACTTGAAGGTGCGAGATTTTAATGCCTAGATTGCAAGAAATTGAAACGTTCTGATTGAGAAAAACCGCAGGTGTATTCTATATACATCGAGGTTTTTTGATTGAAGAACGTTTCAATTTCGATGCAAGATGGGATATTAAAAATCGCATCTTCAAGTACGATGGGTATATACTGCGTACTGTTATTTCCCTTAAATCTTGTTTAATCCATGGTCAAAATCAAGCAGCCCGCACACTATAACGGTGATGGGACAGTCGATGTAGAAAAATGGTTAACGCACATCACTGAAAAGCGCACGCCCAATGATGTGCGTTTATTGCGTCATGCAATTCATTTGATCCAAGTCACGGGGGGGGATCACCCTGCTGCAATA
>OBEQ012780830.1_pt1 | contig 55820 bp, 55 predicted proteins | sample 1670901 | NCBI WGS metagenome assembly OBEQ01 (sample SAMEA104232315, study PRJEB22302) | groundwater metagenome | biome: forest; feature: aquifer; material: groundwater | place: USA | collected 2011-08-07 | depth 5.4 m
ATCCAACGCGCAGACCCCCGCCGAGCAGGCGCAGCGAGCGGCACGGGAGCAGTGGTTCGCCGAGCTGCGCGAGTCTCCGGACGCCACGGTCCGGCTCCAGGCGCTGGCACTCTGGGCGCAGCAGCCAGGCACGGGGATCGATCCGCTGACCTTCGCGCTGGTGGACGAAGACGAAGAGGTGCGGGCGCGAGCGGAGGCACTCTATGAGCAGCAGCTCGCGCGGGAGGCCTCGGTGCTGTGACGCGCGGACCGATCGTGCATGAGACGCACGACGAGAGACGAGACACGAACGTAGACGACCGTATCGGAGGAAGTCAGTCAGTCATCACATCATCACCAGGAGGTAGCAGTATGAAACAGCGAAGGCGACGCAGTGGACTCATCCTCGGACTTCTCGCCCTCGGCCTGCTGGCCGGGGTGGCCCTGACGGCCCACCCGGCCCAGGCGGTGGACGCGCTCGGCCCCTACTATGCGCTCCCGTCGTGGGACCGGAATATGCCGGCCGCGACGCGGTTCGTGGTGCTGACGAATTGGGGGAGCCAAGCGGTGTTGGATAAAGAGACTGGCCTGGTCTGGGAGAAATCGCCGGCCGTCATCGGGAGCGGGGTCCTATGGGGCCAGGCGCGGTCCCATTGCATGAACAACACGACCGGCAACCGCCTAGGCTGGCGGCTGCCGTCCATCCACGAGCTGAAGAGCCTGATCGATCCCTCCGTGGCCTCCCCCGGCCCGTTCCTCCCGGTGGGCCATCCGTTTCTGAATGTCCAGTCTGGGACAGGCGACCCCCGCGGCGGGCCTGGCTATTGGTCGGCGACGACGGAGACAGACAGTCCGACCCTCACGTGGTTCGCGCGCTTCGACATTGTCGGCGCGAGCGCGGGTAGTAGGACCTCCTACAACAACCACGTCTGGTGTGTGCGCGGTGGCAACAGTGCGGATACGTATTAGCGACACACGGAACGGGCGCGGCGCACGGGGTCGTGCGCCCGTCCAGGCGTCATGGTGCATGTTCACGGTTCAGATCAGCACATCATCCAGGAGGGAGCAGTATGAAACAGCCACGACGATACAGCGGACTTATCTTCGGACTTCTCGCCCTCGGCCTGCTGGCCGGAATGGCCCTGATGGCCCCCCCGGCGCAGGCGGTGGACGCGGTCGGCCCCTATTATGCAGACCCGGCGTGGGACCAGAGTCTCCCGGTCGTGACGCGGTTCGTGGTCCTGACGAATTGGGGCAGCACAGCGGTGTTGGATAAAGAGACCGGGCTGGTCTGGGAGCGCTCGCCGGCCACCGGCTTTGTCTCATGGGCTGATGCGCGGAGGGTCTGCACGGCTCTCACGACCGGTGGTCGCAAAGGCTGGCGGCTGCCGTCCATCCCCGAGCTGGAGAGCCTGATCGATCCCTCCGTGGCCTTTCCCGGCCCAACCCTCCCACCGGGCCATCCGTTCCTGACGTTCCAGTCGGGCCTCTATTGGTCGGCGACGACGGTCGCAGGCAATCCGATCAGGGCGTGGGACGTGACCTTCTTCGATGGCAACATGAACAGCCTCGATAAGACCAGCAACGGCCGCGTCTGGTGTGTGCGCGGGGGCAACAATGCGGATGCGTATTAGCGAAGCGCGCGAGACGGGCGAGACAGGCGGGAAAGGCAAGAGTCGAGAGTACGGGAGGGACTGCCACAGCACGCAGCAGCCCGGGGGCCAGGCCGAGCCGTAGGGGAGTAGGTGGCAGCGGAATGGGCACGGGTTCCGTATCAACTGCGTACCGAGGAGCGGACATGAGGAACGTGCCGCCCGTGCATTCATCATTTCATCACAGGAGGTGCAGCATGCAGCAGCAACGACGCAACAGAGTCATCCTCGGTGTACTCGCCCTCGGCCTGCTGGCCGGAGCGGCCTTGACGGCCCCCCCGGCGCAGGCGGTGGACGCGGTCGGCCCCTACTATGCGGAACCGGCGTGGGACCAGCAGCTCGCGCCCGCGAATCGGTTCGTGGTCCTGACGAATTGGGGTAGCCAGGCGGTGTTGGACAAGGAGACCGGGCTGGTCTGGGAGCGCACCCCGTCCACCATCAACACCTTCACATGGCGTGGGGCGCGGACCCACTGCCTGGCCCTCACGACCGGCACCCGCAAAGGCTGGCGGCTGCCGACCCTCCACGAGCTGGCGAGCCTGGCGGATCCCTCCGTGGCCCCCCCAGGCCCCACCCTCCCGGTGGGCCATCCGTTTGTGAATGTCCAAGCGGACTTCTATTTGACGGCGACGACGGGGGCCTCGAGTCCTTCCCTCGAGTGGACCGTGTTCTTTCAAACTGGCGCCGAGAGCCTCGGCGATAAGACCGCCCCTGCCGGCCACGCCTGGTGTGTCCGTGGGGAGAATATTGCGGCGGCGTATTGAGCCGTCGGTGGACGGGCGGGAAGGGCAGGACGCGGGCGAGCGACGCGGGGTTGTGCGCCTGGCACTGCGTACGGTTGAAGGGTGCATGTTCCATGTTCAGATCATCACATCATCCCGGAGGGAGCACCATGCCACAGCGACGACGACGTAGCAGCATCATCCTCGGATTACTCGCCCTCGGCCTGCTGGCCGGGGCGGCCCTGACGGTCCCCCCCCCGGCGCAGGCGGTGGACGCGGTCGGCCCCTACTATGCGAAACCGGCGTGGGACCGGAAGATGGGGGTCGCGAATCGGTTTGTGGTCCTGACGAATTGGGCGAGCCAGGCGGTGTTGGATAAAGAGACCGGGCTGGTGTGGGAGCGCTCGCCGGCCAGCGCCATCTTCAATTGGGATGGGGCGCGGGGCCACTGTAAGGACCTCACGACCGGCACCCGCAGAGGCTGGCGGCTGCCGTCTATCCACGAGCTGCAGAGCCTGATCGATCCCTCCGTGGCTTTGCCAGGCCCCACCCTCCCGCTGGGCCATCCGTTCCTGACGGTCCAGTCGGCCTTCTACTGGTCGGCGACGACGGACGCAGTCGATCCGGCTCGCGCGTGGGGCGTGCTCTTCGACATTGGCGGCGTGTCCAGCAACAATAAGACCGTCAGCAACCCCGCCTGGTGTGTGCGCGGGGGCTTGCATGCGGAGCAGTATTGAGACTTTGATCATGTGAGTGATTGGGTGATTGGGGGTGCCGGGGGCGTAAGCCCCCGGCCCCGCGGTGAGACCGATGGCGCGCTACGAGCACTTACCGATCTACAAGACGGCGATGGACTTGGCGGTGTATCTCGAACAGGTGGTGCGGAACTTCAGCCGGTACCACAAGTACACGCTCGGGAGCGACTTGCGGCAGCAGAGCCGCGAGCTGGTGACAGGCTGAAGCCAGTCGCTACACCGGGGCGTTCCCATGTTGATTTCTGCCGAGACCGTTCTGCACGTCTGGTCGCGCATCAAATCTTTCAAAGTCGCTCGTAGCGGTGCATGTTTGAGTCGCGTCCTTTTCTGACTTGAAGAAACTCTTCGAAACTCTCAAAAATAAAAGGCGAAGTCGTAGTCGTATTTAAACACGGGTTCAAATCCCGCTGGGACCACCACATCAGCTCGCTTGGCTGTGCCCCCCTTCCTTCCCCAAAATGATTGCGCGTGAAATATCCCTTCGGATTAGGAGCCTTCCTCATAGAACCGTTTGCGCGGCTCAGAGATATTGAATTGTGTTAGGCACAGGGATAACCCCTCTCGGGAGACCTTCGTATGCTCATTTTCGGTGAGACAGGTCGTGCGTCTACGTGCGTATGTCGTGGAGGCTTGTTGAATCCACGGCTCGTTGGGTCAGGACCATGTTGATCGCGCCCTGTCACCCTATTCTTTTCAATTGAAGTAGCTCGACAAACAGGTCATGAGTCCTCACGAACCAGGATGTGGCGCGGGATTTCTCTGGGTGCCACTTCGTTGACGCCTCTATCGTTGGTTGTGTATAAAGAATGCGCCGTTTCTCCATTCACTTTTCATGACAGGTAGACTTTTCATGGGTGCACGCGAATTCCACGATGGGGCGCAAGATGGACTCGAAGCGCTTGAGCCTTTCGATCCGGAACAGATTGGGTCCTTCGACGGCCTGTTGACCGCTATGCGCAAGACAGCCTTTGGGGGGCGCAGAGTGGGCGAAGCCTACGAAGTGCTTTGGGCGATGATCGAAGACCCCGACTGCTTTGTCGTATTGACGCTGTCAGGGGCGATGACCATTGCCAAGATGGGCAAGATCATCAGCGCGATGATCGATCATGAGATGGTGCAATGTGTCGTTTCGACCGGGGCGTTGATTGCTCATGGGTTGAGTGAGTCGGTCGGTAAAACACACTATCGGCACCACCCGTCGATGTCCGATCAAGAGTTGTTCGAGAAGGGCTACAATCGGGTCTACGACACGCTGGAAATGGAGTCCAATCTCAACTATGTTGAGCAAGTCGTCGCCCGAACAATGAAGCGGATGGATCAGGACCAAACTCTTTCATCCGAAATCCTCACTCGTGAGCTGGGGAAGACGCTCGCGGAAGAATATGACGGAACGGGTATTCTCAAAAGCGCCTATCTGAAAAAAGTCCCGGTCTTCATCCCTGCGTTTACCGATTCCGAGATGGGGCTGGATCTTGGAACCTGGGCTATGAGTCGAGATCTAGATCGGGCTCGTGCGCAGGCAAAGGGAAGTGATGATCTTGAGGTGCTGCGCGCGATTCATCGTTCCTATCCGTCGTTCAATCCCTATCTTGATCTCAACAGTTATGCGAGTCATGTCATCTCGGCCAAGCGGCGTGGGATCTTTACGATCGGCGGGGGAGTGCCGCGCAATTGGGCGCAACAAGTCGGTCCCTACATTGAGATCTGTAATACCAGGCTCGGGCTCAATGTGGAGCCGCCTCGATTCCAGTACGGAGTACGCATCTGTCCGGATCCGGATCATTTGGGCGGATTGAGCGGTTGTACCTATCAGGAAGGCCTTTCCTGGGGAAAGTTTGTTCCGCCGGAAGCAGGAGGGCGCTTTGCTGAAGTGTTGAGCGATGCCACGATTGTCTGGCCTCTCCTCATGGTCGGGTTGCTGGAGCGTATAAAAGCAAAGGGCGCTCCTCACATATGATGGGCATGTATTTTTTTCGTACAGTTGCTGCGGCGGGACTATTGTTGCTCATGCAGCTGACTCAGGCTGGCGCTGGGTCGGTTATGGACGACGGACGAATCAGAGGAAGCGCGGACGCACCGATCACCATGATCGAGTATTCCGACTTCACGTGTGGGTACTGTGCGAAGTTCTTTCAGGAGACCTGGCCGCGCCTGCAGGCCAAATATATCGATACGGGCAAAGTGCGGTTTATCTATCGCGACTATCCTCGATCCGACCAGGGAGTCGGCGTTGAGGCGGCGGTGGCGGCTCGCTGTGCCGGAGCCCAGGGTCGATATTGGCCGATGCACGACCGGCTCTTCAGCGAACGAGGCCGCTTGGACTCGGGATCATTCAAAAGTTACGCGAAGGCGATTGGCTTGGACCAGACGGCGTTTGCCAAATGTTTCGACGAGCGGCAATATCTCGAATCCATTTTCCAGGATCGTAACGAAGCGAACCGGTGGGGCTTTCATGGCACCCCTGGTTTTATTCTGATGCGAACGGCTGGTGGGCCTACTGAGAAAGAGCCGGCGGTTGCAATTCCCGGCGCAGTCCCGTTCAATCAGTTTGCCGAGGAGATCGATCGCATGTTGGCTACGGCCCCACGCTCCCAGGGAGAACCCGCCGAGCCTCACGGATCGACGGCAGTGGCACAGAACAGTCCATTCATCATTCACTAAGGATTATCTATGTCTGCAACACAATCGTTTTGGTCTGTTCCGCAACGCGAGGGGGAACCACCCTATTGGATGTGCATGTCGTGCTTGTCCGAAGTCTTCTATCGCAAGGTGCCGATGCCGGATTGCCCGACGTGCCACGGCGTCTCAACCTATGAGGCCTTCACGCTTGAGGCGATTCGTGATTGGGGCACAGAGGACTTGGTCGCCAAGGCCGATCTCGCCCAACAGGCTGCCAATCTTGAGCCGGCTTCTACGGCATCGGTTCATTCCGCCGACTAACAGGCTGCGGAAAAACGAGGCTGGCCTGCCGGAAATCCAATGGTCCGCGCGTCTGAGTCAACAGGACACGAACCCGCAGGATGCTGAAAAAGTTCGTCCAGCAAGGCCGCAGCGAGTGAAGTAGGCTGAGGTCGAGGTCAAGGTTGAGCGAAGATCAGCCTGTCTTTATCTCAACCTTAGCCTGAACCTCAACCTTCTTTGTGCTGGCGGACTGTTTCAGCATCCTGCTAAGTCTTCACCACCCGCGGAGCGTCTCTCGTGCAAGAACCACGTCCATTCTTGATTGGAGGTCTGTGGCGGCACGGGAAGACGGTTGTCCCCGTAAACGACCCGTTTACAGGGCGGCTACTCGCCGAGGTATCGAACGCGAGTTCCACGGACGCCGAGGCTGCGATTCAATCGACAGTCGATGCTGCCGCAGCGATGGGGGCTTTGCCCTCCCACGCCCGCTATCGTGCGTTGCAAAAGATCGCCGGCGGACTGTATGACCGGCGTGAGGAGTTTGCCCGCCTGGTGACGGCTGAATCCGGCAAGCCGATCGCCGACGCGAAGCGGGAAGCCAGTCGGGCCGTGCAGACATTTACCGTTGCGGCTGAAGAAGCGAAGCGCATTCCTGGCGAGGTGATCCCTCTGGACTGGACGCCGGGGACGGATTCCCATCTCGGCATTCTCCGTCGGGTTCCGATCGGTCCGGTGCTCGGCATTACTCCCTTCAATTTTCCCCTGAATCTTGTGGCCCACAAGGTCGCCCCAGCGCTGGCCGCCGGCAATTCCATTCTCATCAAGCCGGCGCCACAGACACCCCTGACCGCGTTACTCTTGGGTGAAGTAGTTCAGGAGGCTGGGCTTCCTCCCGGCGCACTCAACATCCTTCCCTGCGACAATATGGTGGCAGAACAGCTTGTCGTGGATCCTCGCTTTAAACTCCTGAGCTTTACCGGTAGCGCCGCTGTGGGATGGATGCTGAAGGCCAAGTGCGGGAAGAAGAAGGTGGTGTTGGAGCTCGGCGGGAACGCGGGCGTCATCGTGGAGCCCGATGCCGATCTTGAGCTTGCCGCACAGCGCTGCGCAGTCGGCGGGTTTGGATATGCCGGTCAGACCTGTATTTCCGTGCAACGAATCTTTATCCATCATTCCATTGTGGACCTCTTCACTACGAAGCTTCTGTTACAAGTCGCGCGTCTGAAGGCCGGCGATCCGAGCGACGATTCGACGGTGGTCGGGCCGCTGATCGATCAGGCCGCGGCCCATCGTGTGGAGGAGTGGGTTGGGGAAGCGGTGTCGCAAGGAGCGCGTGTGCTTCTGGGGGGCAAACGCATGGGTTCGGTGATGGAGGCGACCGTGCTCTCGCACGTCACGCCAACGATGAAAGTCTCTTGTCGGGAAGTATTTGGGCCGGTGGTGACCGTGACCCCCTACCGGCATTTCGGCGAAGCGATCACGGCGCTCAACCAGTCTGACTATGGGCTCCAAGCTGGAGTATTCACCCAGGATGTAAACAAAATTTTTCATGCCTTTCGGCACCTTGAAGTTGGAGCCGTACTGGCAAACGAGATTCCGACATTTCGCGCCGACCACATGCCGTATGGTGGCGTGAAAGACTCCGGGATCGGGCGTGAAGGGGTTCAGGCTGCGATCGAGGATATGACCGAACCCCGCATGTTAGTGTTGAACCTCAAACCACCTGCCGGCGCCTAACAGGATGCGGGAATATCTTCAAGGTCTGCACGTGTGGCACAACGGGGAAAACACTCCCGAAGGATGCTCAAAAAGGCCGGGCTCTTCGCACGTGGTTTGTCTGGTTGATCTGGTTTGTTTTGTTTATCTGGTTGATTTGGTTCATCTGGTTAGTTTCGTTCAACCAAACAAACGAGACAGACCAAATAAACCAAATAACGGTCTTCTTACGCTGGCGGACTTTTTCAGCATCCTGTCAGAAAAAATGCCGCAGGATATTGCGAAGCGCTGCCAATCTTGGTACAACAGCGACCCTGTGCCTCAATAAGGTTTATCGTGGGCGCGCATTTCAGCGAACGACGCGCCCGTCACCTGACTAGTCGGACGAACTAAGGAGAAGACACGATGGTACCTACGCAGATGTTTTTGACGCGAGGAGTCGGAGTCCACAAGGAAAAGCTGGCCTCCTTCGAACAAGCTTTGCGCAGCGCCGGCGTTGCCTATTGCAACCTCGTTACGGTGTCGTCGATTCTTCCGCCGAATTGCAAAATTATTCCGCGTGCGCGCGGCGAGAAGTTATTGAATCCCGGTGAAATCACGTTCTGTGTGATGGCGCGGTCGGAAACGAATGAGCGAAATCGCCTGGCCTCCGCGTCGATTGGGTTAGCGGTCCCGACTGATCGTCGAACCTACGGGTATCTGTCCGAACACCATGCGCATGGTGAAACCGATGAAGAGACGGGTGAGTATACGGAAGACTTGGCGGCGCAGATGTTGGCCACGACGCTCGGCGTCGGATTCGATCCGAACATCGCGTGGAAAGAGCGGGAGCAAGTCTTCAAAATGGCCGGTAAGATCGTTCGAACCCAAAACATCACTCAGTCCGCCATTGGAAAACCTAATCGCTGGACGACGGTGATTGCATTGGCCGTGTTCATTCCAGAAGAAAATCTGCCGAAGCGGCGTCGGTAGTCCTGCCGCGTGAGCATACGCCCATGACGCTTCCTGCCGGTTGGGAGGGTACCGACCAGAACTTCCTCGGTCTCGACGAGCCCTGGTGCCATCCCGATCAGGCGGGTGTCTACGTCCTGCCTGCGCCCTACGAACATACCTCCAGCTATGTGCTGGGCTCCGATCGAGGCCCGTCAGCCATCATTGAGGCGTCTCAACAAGTCGAGCTATACGACGAAACACTTCGGTGTGAGCCTTATCGAGAGTGGGGCGGGGTTGCCACCATCCGCTCGCTCGATCTTGATGGCAAGGTTGATCGGCAGGCGGTGGAAGCCATCGATGCGTTCGTTACGCCTCACGTCGGTACCGGGCGGTTCCTTGTCACCTTGACCGGGGAACATACCGGCGCGCTTGGGGCCATCCGAGCCCATGCCCGACACTATCCTAATCTGTGCGTGGTGCAAATCGATGCACATGGCGACTTGCGGAAGGCCTATCAAGGAAATCCGTATAGTCACGCCAGCGTGATGGCCCGCGTAGTCGATGACGGGTTGCCGTTAGTACAAGTCGGCATTCGTTCCATTTCTCCTGAGGAAATCGATTGCATTAAGAGTACTGATCGAATTGCCACGTTCTTTGCCGCCGAGATTCTTGATCCTTCCGGTCCATACGAAGGCAAAGCCTCTCGATGGGTTCCCGATGTCGTGAAGGCCTGTCGTGGGCCGGTCTATCTCACATTCGATTGTGATGGGCTGGACGCCTCGCTGGTCCCCGCGCTCGGCACTCCCGAGCCCGGTGGGTTGGAGTGGTACGATACGCTGAATCTCATCACAGCCTTAGCCAATGGACCTGGTATCCTTGGGATGGATATCAGCGAGATCGCGCCAATCGAAGGGTTTGTCGCACCCCAGTTTTGTATCGCCCGATTGATCTATCGCATGCTGGGACGGATCAAGGCGGGCCGTCGCGTCCACTGAAATGGCATATTCACGCTGTGACCGACCAGCTTCGCATCAATAAATTCTTCACACAGCACGGCATCTGTTCTCGACGAGAGGCCGATCGCCTGATTGAGGCCGGTCGCGTGACCATCAATCAACGGGTCGCCTGCTTGGGAGATCAGGTCGGTCCTGATGACGTGATTGCGCGAGATGGACAGGTGATTCCCTGGGGGGCTGCCCAGTTCTATATCAAGTATTACAAGCCGGTGGGCGTGACGACGACCAGCGAGTCGCATGTGCCCCGTAACATCATTGCGGAGATCGGCTATCCGGAACGGATCTTTCCGATCGGTCGGCTCGACAAGGACTCGTCCGGTCTCATCCTTCTCACGAACGACGGGGACATCGTGAACGATATTCTACGAACCGAGCACGGGCATGAACGGGAATACGAGGTGTCAGTCGATCATCCTTTCGATCAAACATTCATCGACCACATGGCTCAAGGGGTCGATATTCTCGACCGCCCGACTAACCCATGCCGGATTGAGCGACTCGGTTCAGCCCGATTCCGCATCATCCTCACCGAAGGACGCAATCGACAAATTCGGCGTATGTGCCAAGTCTTGGGGTATCGGGTACTCACACTGCATCGCGTCAGAATCATGCACATTACACTCGATGGATTGGTCTCAGGAAAGTGGAAATCGCTTACCGGAGAGGAACGTACGAAGCTCTTTCAAGCTGTCGGGCGAAACAGTAGTCCAGGCCAGCATGATTCATGAGCGCTTCTGCTGTAATCGCGGATTCGTTGTTGCGGTGAGCGTTCGGCTGGCGGGCTAGCCGACGGATGCCTCGATTGACAAACCTGCCATTGGAACTCACACTAGCTCGCGCATCGTCTCCGGAGAGCAACGTTCAGTATGGCTACTACGTGGTGGAGCCCCCAACTCAATGCCCTGCTTGGCAGCCTTGTCGTGGCGGCGGGTGCCTGGCTGGCGTGGGGCTCGTTCTCACCATGGGGAGTCGTTCTCGTCGCAGGAGGCGCCGCAGGGTTTCTCGTCTGGCAGGGGCGCACCATTGGACTGGTTTGGGCCTGGGCCACCCTGTTGCTTGGTCTGGAAAGTCTTGCCTGGCCCATCGTCACGATGGTTCAATTCCGCTCGATTACGACAGAGCCGACCGACGAACAATTGGGAACGATGCTCTCAGCCGCGCTGACGGGGCTCATCTCGGCCGTCTTTTGGATCACGTTTTCCTATGGGTTCTTCAAGCGAGCCCGTCAGCCGATCACCCCCGTATCAACTGATGCGACCGAGAGCCAACCGCCTGCATCACTATCAAAAAATTCCCACAAGAAAACATAGCACCTACCACATCTCGATCGGATCAACATCGATATCGAACTTGATGGCGCAGCGCTGATATGTCCGTTCCATGTCCTTGACCGTGATCCGCACCGCTTCGAGTCCCGCTTCTCGTTCGGACGATTTCACGAGAATTTGCCACCGATATCGTCCCCGGAGTCTCGGCACCGGAGAGGGGACCGGCCCCAGAACAGCAAGACGGTTGGGCTGACCGATCGAGTGAATTGTCGAAGGGGTCTTTGCCTCGGCCGTCTGTCCAGCCACGACCGGAGAAGTGCAGGCACTGAGCCGAGCTACCCAGTTCGTGGCAGCGTCGTGAACCATTGTCTCTTTGGTCCCAGATACAAGGAGGGCAATCAGAAAAACCGCAGGCGGATACCCTAATGCAGTCCGATGGGACAGCTCTTCAGATAAGAAGACGGATTCGTCGTTCTGCGCTACAGCCTGAATCGCGTGATGTGACGGAAGATAGGTCTGCACGATAACCTGGCCGCCAGCCCCTGTCGAATTGGCGAGACTGACCGCATCGAGAAGCGTATGATAAGTACGTTCGGCGGATCGGAAATTTGGCACGATAAATCCTGCGTCCGCCTGCACAATCCCAACGAGGCCCATCGTTGGGAGCAATCCTCGACGTAGCAACAGCTGTGTCCCGACGATAATATCCCACTTCCCTTGCTCAACCCTCTGCCAGATGGCCGCGGCCTGCGCTGGTCGCCGCATGGTATCTCCATCGAGCCGAATCACCGCCGCGTGAGGGAACAATCGCTTCGCATCCTCTTCCACCCGCTCTGTGCCTTCCCCGATCAACTGCATGCGAGGGCCGGAACAGGAGATGCAAGTCTCGGGGAGAGGTGTCACGTCCCCGCAGTAGGAACAGAGCAGACGGCCAGCCTGCCGAGAGTACATCAGCGCTACGCGACAGGCAGGACAGCGGGGAACCTGGCCGCAGTCACGACAGACAAGGGCACCGGCATAGCCCTTCCGATTAAGAAACAACAGGACGCCGGCCCGGCGACTGACCGCCTGCTCAATGGCCCGAACGAGCGGCTGGCTCAGCACTGTACCGCGACCATGATCTCGTAAATCAATTATCTGTATGCTCGGTCGCGAATCAGACGGCATGAGCTTGTGGACAACGATTCCTCGTTGCTCCACCGCCGCTCTGGTTTCAAGAGAGGGGTGGGCAGAACTCAGGACCAGCACCGCCTGTTCATCCTGTGCCCTCAACCAGGCCACGTCCCGTGCATGGTAGCGTGGCTCTTGAGGTTCTTTGAGCGCCGCATCTTCCTCTCCCTCGACCCAGATTGCCCCGATTGCAGTCAATGGAAGAAAGATGGCCGACCGGGTCCCCACGACCACGCGAACAATCTGCCGATGAATCTGATCCCACATTTCGGCTTTCAGCTGGTCTGAAAGACCGCTATGGAAACAGACTGGGGAGATGCCCATCTCATCATTACGGATCAAGCTGGTAACCCATTGGGCCCGTTCTGCTTCCCCAACGATGATGAGAAACGTCTGCCCACGGTCGAGTACTAGGCGAACGGCCTGCTGTAAGAGCCCCAACCGATCGGTCCAGGAAGCCTGCACCAGAACACGTGTGGGTTCTGGGCTTCTCAGCGCCTTGAGCAGTGGTTCAGACCAAGACATTGCAGGGTCAGTAATGAGTGATGGGGTGACGCTGAAACTGTCATGGTTCGCCTGTCTGGTTGGCCGGGTGAGAGGCGCTGCCGAGGTAGGCGGTAGATTCTGGACCTCCACCACCCATCCGCGAACCTTGAGATCGTGTAACAAGTCTCCCAGACCAGGACTACGGGACGACCGGCGAAGTCCTGAAGGTTTTTTCCCAAGACGTGTGAGAAGTGATCGAGCCTTCACCGAGCAAGGCTCCCGAGCCGCGAGTGCCGCCCACCCTTGTTCCGTCAGTTCATAGTGGCTGCCCTGCGCCAGTGGTTTGGGCGCCGGAGGTAGCACCAACCTGAGACATTGCCCCCATGGCGCAACATACTGTTCGGCCACTTGCCGTGAGAGCTGGAATAAATTCGATGATACGTCTGTTGCGGCCCCTTCCGGGAGTAACGAGTGAATCTCCCTGAGGCGTGTTCGATCAAGACCCTGAGGAGGAACGTGGGAGAGAGCGATCACGGCTCCTTGGAGGATCGACCGTCCGAAGGGCACGAGCACTCGATGTCCTATACGCAGCGTGGGTTGGAGTAACGAGGGTACGGTGTAGGTAAAAGGGCCTGCCAGATGTCGTGGGACAATGACATCTGCGAATAAGGATTCTGGCTCTGTGCATGGAGGGGCTGCCTGTGTCGAAATCATTCGGCATTGTAGCAGCACAGGAAAAGGGGGAACAATGAGGGAGAAAGAACGGAAGGTTCTGTAGGGGGATAGGGAAGGGTTGACGTAGAATCGTCACCCCCCCCCGCACGATACTCGATGAATTTACATTGGAGGGGTGACCGGAGCTGCGGGGGTCTGATCTGCATTGCCCTGGCCAACTGATGTCGGAGTTGTCGCCGAAGCAGGGCCCGCAGGGACAGATGCGGGCTCTACTTTGGACGAACCAGCTGGAGCCACTGGGATTGTCTGGTCCACTGCGGGGATCGAAGTTCCGCTTTCGGCTGAATTGAGACGGGACAAGTTATAGCTTTTATCGCCGGTCTCAGCTGGTGTCGACGCCTGCCCAGACTGTTCCCTGGCTGATTCGGGCGAATAGAGCACAATGTCCACACGACGGTTCCTCTCCCGACCCACTTCGGTCGCATTGCCGGCTATCGGCTTCGTATCGCCATAGCCGACCGACGAAAGCTTCGCTGAATCGATCCCGCCCTTCTCAAGCAAGTAACGGAGGACACCCCCAGCTCGAGCTTTCGACAAGTCCCAGTTCGTCTGGTAGCGCGACTTCAGCATAGGACCGATTTCCATATTGTCTGCATGACCTTCGACTCGAATCAACCGATCGCTGGCAGTAGTCTTGAGATACACAATCAGTTCATCGAGCACCTGATGGCCCTCGGACGTAATCGTAGCTTCTCCCGACTCGAATCGAAGCTGCTTCATCAAGTCACTGAGGCTGACTCGGGCTTCGCCGGCGACATTCTTGACCTGGAACTTGTTCGGAGTGTTCGGAGTACTTGGAGAAGGAGCCGCAACAGGGGAGACATCGGGAGACTGTTGGAGAGATTGAGCGATTGGCATGGCTTCAGGAGCATGAACCGTCACTCTGACGCGATCACCCTTGAGAACGCGGGAGATCGATTTTGTAATCAGCGCCGTGGCAGTCCGGTCTTCCAGAGACAGGATTTTTAATTCTCCCACCACTCTTTGAGGAAGATCCCTTCCGGACCGAACTATTTCCATTCGATCCCCAGGCCTGATCCCGTCTTCCCGTCCCAGGTCCAGATAGACGATATTCCTTTGCGCCACCATGTTCATGATGCCCATGTTGTTCTGGAACTCCACAACCCGTCCTTCCACATTGCCAGCGGAAGGTTGATCAACTGCTGCTCCCTCGTCAGTCGGAAGCACGAATTTCATTACCGGATCCCCCGGCGATACAGCTGCATAGGCACGCACGATCTTAACAGTAGTCAGGTCCGTATCAACTTGGGTCACTTGAGCTACAGCGAGTCGATTGACCAAATAGCCCAGGTATTGACCGGAGGTGGGATGGAATACTTTGAGTGCTCGTCTGTAGATTGTGAAATGATCTCCGGGTGCGACATCGCCGGGATTCTTCAGCCGGAGATACAGGACATCCCGGGCTCCCAATATCATGTGATCTCCGGTAGTCTGATTGTCACCGGTAATCACATTCACGAACCCATCTTGTGGTGTTGACCGCTGGATGGAGCCGGACGAAAAGGTCAAGGCCGATTCTCCGAATCGGATCGAAGTGAGATCGTCGGCTGCCCAGGCCAGAGGAAGGAGCGGCGTGGCCAAGGTCCAGATTATGAGAGAGACGACACATCTTATTGAATAGTTAGCCATGGTGGTTGTCCTTCATGTAAGGCAAGTTATTGCTGTCAAAACCATAGCAAATAGTCCCGCATTGTCAAGAATATTGAGACGTTGCCCTCATTGACCCACTAATTCACCCGATGCTATGGTGCTCTGGAGAATGATTTTACAGAGCGGAGAACATCATGGTGCCTGATCAGCCGTCTACCTATACCCATAGCGCTCAACGCGAAGATCGTCCTCGCATCGAGACCCAGATTCACCGACGCAAGAAAGCCAAGGCGTTCTCGGCCTTGGAGCCTGAATGGGATCAAATTGACGAGGGATCACCCTCCCACCTGCGCATGTCGTCAGGTCGTATGTCGCCCACCCCACCAAACAGAGTGAAGAGCCTTTCATAAATAAGCCATTCCAGCAAGACAATAAAAGTCCGTGAGCAAAACAGGTTCTTTTATTAGTTAAGCCTCGTCCTTGCCGCTAGACATGTAGTGGCCCCAACGCCTGGCTTCCCATTCGCGCCAGTGACGCCTCTCGCCACAATAGAGTCTAGCCCGCAATATTCATGAGCGTTTCTGGTGCGATCGCAGATTCGTAGCCGTGACGAGCTTTCGGCGGCCCGGCTCGCCGCTCACCCTCTCGATAACCATTCGGGTACGCCTTGGAACCTCAAGGCTCCGTATGTCCGTCTCGCTCGCGACTACGCGATTTCGTGATGAGCCGTCGTGAGTAATGCGGGCTAGGACTTTCGGGTCGATCCCACAGGTCTTTTGGACGCTTGCTATCTTCGTAATGCAAAGTCTAAAATCCACCCCTCCCTTATCTCAAGGTATTGAAAGGTCAGGCCCATGAGTGGTTCTGAGTTACTTCTTGAGTATCTGACCAGATACTTTCCGATTTTGTTCTTTGTTATCATAGCGCTAACGTTCGGCGTGTGGTCGCTCATCATCAGTTATCTGGTCCATCCGAAGTATCCTGAAACGGAGAAACTCTCTACCTATGAGTGTGGAGCGGAACCGTTCTCGGATGCTCGGATGCCCTTCCCGGTTCGGTATTACATTTTTGCGATGCTGTTCGTTATTTTCGATATCGAGGTCATCTTTCTGTATCCCTGGGCAGTGGTCTTCACCAAGATCCAGCTGATCGGGCTGATTGAAATGCTGGTCTTCATTGGATTGTTTTTGGTGGCCTATGTCTATGCGTGGCGGAAGGGAGCCCTGGAATGGGATTGATCCAAATTGGCCGTCATGACAAGGACGGCACGTCCGACGTCATAATCACGACGATAGAAAAAGCCGTCAACTGGGGTCGCAAGGGGTCACTATGGCCCATGACATTTGGCCTGGCCTGCTGTGCGATCGAAATGATCGCCGCAGTCTCGTCACGGTACGATATGGACCGCTATGGCGCCGGTGTTTTTCGGGCCTCACCGCGCCAGTCCGATCTGATGATCGTAGCCGGCACTGTCTGCCGGCGGATGGCCCCTGTCATCCGAAAAATTTATGATCAGATGCCCGAACCCAAATATGTCATTGCCATGGGGTCTTGCGCGACGTCAGGAAACATTTACGACAGCTATAGTGTCGTCCAAGGTGTCGATCGCTTTGTGCCGGTCGATATCTATGTGCCGGGCTGCCCTCCAACACCGGAGGCACTCTTTGACGGCATCCTCAAATTACAAGAACGAATCATGCTGAAACCCGTGTTTCTGAAGCAACCGGATCAGGTCAAGCCCAGCCTGAAAGTATAGGTCTCGATCGATGTCCTTGCAGCTACTAGCCAGCCGGCTCCAAGAAAACTTTTCCACCGGCTTCGTCAAAGCCGTCGAATGGCGTGGCGATCTTGCGGTGACGGTGACGCGGGACCGACTCCATGAGGTCGCTCAATTTCTTCACGACGACCCGGCCATGGATTTCGACTACATTGTGCATGTGAGTTCGGTCGACTGGCCTGATGACGAAGAGCGATTTGAAGTCGTCTACGAGTTCTACTCGATCAGGAAACGCCAGCGTATTCGGCTCAAGGCCAGGGTGCCGGAGTCGGATTGCATCGTGGATTCTCTGACGGATCTCTGGAAAGGCGCGGACTTCATGGAGCGTGAAGTCTACGACATGATGGGAATCCGATTCCGGCACCATCCGGATCTTCGCCGAATCCTCATGCCGGACGATTATGCCGAAGGCTATCCGCTACGAAAGGATTTTCCGCTCCGGGGCAAGGGTTGGCGAGACACATTCGAGTTTCTGGACGAAACGGCTCGGTAGGGCGGACGATGGCCTTTGAAGATCAAAGAACAACTGTCTATAAGATCGATCCGGCCCATCCGGGAAGCGAGACCCTTCCAACTCTGCGCACGGAGGAACTGCTGCTCAATATGGGGCCTCAGCATCCTGCCACCCACGGGGTGTTGAAAGTGATCCTCGAATTGGAAGGGGAACGCCTCGTCAAGTCTACCCCCGTGTTGGGATATCTGCACCGCGGGGTGGAGAAACTTGCGGAAGATGGCACCTATCACCAATTTATCCCCCATACCGACCGGCTCGACTACGTCTGCGCGATGTACAACAATTTTGCATACTGCCGCGCGGTCGAAAAACTGATGAATATTACCGTGCCGGATCGTGCAGAATACCTGCGCACGATTGTGGCAGAGGTCCAACGGATCATCGGCCATCAGTTTTGGCTCGGCACACAGGCGCTCGACATTGGCGCCATGACCGTCTTTTTCTATTGTTTCCGTGATCGGGAAATTTTGATGGATTGGTTCGATGAACTTTGCGGCGCGCGCCTCACCACCAGTTGGTATCGCATCGGCGGAGTCGAGCGGGATTTCACGTCCTCATTGCTTGATAAACTCAAGCAGTTCTTGGACTACTTTCCGCCAAAAATCGACGAGTACAAGGTTTTCCTGGAAACGAACCGGATTTGGGTCGGGCGGACCAAGGGAGTGGCCATTATCTCAGCGGAAGACGCCGTGAGCTTCGGCCTGAGTGGGCCAACGCTCCGTGGCTCTGGTGTCGACTACGACCTCCGTAAAGCCCAGCCCTACTCGGCCTATCCGAAATGCGAATTCAGTGTGCCGCTCGGCAAAAACGGCGATACCTACGACCGGTACTGGATCCGCGTCCAGGAACTCTACGAGAGCGTGAAAATCATCCGGCAATGCCTGGAGCAGATGCAGGACGGCCCCATTATGGCTGATGTGCCCAGCGTCACGTTGCCGCCGAAGCAACGAGTCTTTACGAATCTCGAATCCATGATCCAGCAATTCAAGCTCTTCTCGCAGGGCTTCGACGCCCCTCCGGGAGAGATCTATTGCGGAACCGAAGCGCACAAGGGGGAGTTGGGATTCTACATCGTCAGCACGGGCGGCGGGAAACCCTACCGCTTGAAAATTCGCGCCCCCTCGTTTATTCACATGGGCGCATTCGACCATATGTCCAGAGGCTACATGATTTCCGATGCGGTCACGATCTTCGGAACCTACGACATTGTGATGGGGGAGTGCGATCGGTGAGAAGTGCTGAGTGCTGAGCATAACTATGCAGAGCGCCCCTTGAGAACTCAGCACTCAGGACTCAGCACTGGGGAAAGATTATGGGACTAAAGCCGGCAACGAACCCTGATGTGGAAGCAGCCACGATCGAACTGTCGATCGATGGGAAATCCGTGACGGCAAAGAGCGGGGTCTCGCTCTACGACGTGATATCGAGCACGGGCAAGGTCATCCCTGCTATGTGCTACCACTACACCTTCGACCCCTTCGGTTCCTGCGGCATGTGTTTGGTCATGCAGGAAGGCAAGAAAGCTCCTGTCCGTTCCTGCACCGCCAAAGCGGCAGCCGGCATGATCATCAAAACCGAGGGGGATGAGCTCTTCCAAGCCCGGAAGAAAGCAGTGGAAAAGCATCTCTCGGTCCATCCGCTCGACTGCCCGGTCTGCGACGCCGACGGCCATTGCGAACTGCAAGACATGGCCTTCCGGCACGGCGTGACGAACCTGGCCAACGCGAAGCAGAAATTTATTCCGGAAGATACGCGCAGCCCGGTGCTCGACTTCAATATGAACCGCTGCATCGCCTGCGCGGAATGCATCAACGTGTGTAAGGACGTGTTGATGATCGACGCGCTCCAATTCATGAAGAAGGGCGGATTCAATCAAGTGGTGCCGAAGGGAGATCTCGCATTGTCCTGCGAGTTCTGTGGAGATTGCCTCGCCGTCTGCCCGGTCGGCGCGATCACGAACAAGTTCTCCAAATATTTATACAAGCCGTGGCAGATGAAGAAAACCACGACGACCTGTAACTACTGTGGGGACGGGTGCCAGATGTACCTTGAGACTAAGGACGCGGAAGTCGTCCGCGTGACCTCGCCTCTGTCCTGGAAGAACAAATGGGGCGACCGGGCCGAGACGGCCAAGGGGCACGGCGGACTCTGTGTGCGAGGGCGTTTCGGCTTCGAGTACATCGATAGCGCCGCACGTCTGAAGCAACCCCTCCTTCGTAAAGGTAATCAGCTCGTCGAAACCCCCTGGCTCGAAACCATGCACCAGGTGGTGGATCGATTCTCAGAGATCCAACGCAAGAACGGACCAGATGCAATTGCCGGCCTGATCACCGCCCGCTGTACCAACGAAGAGCTGTATCTCTTCCAGAAGCTCATGCGCGCAGGGTTCAGGACCAACCATCTCGATAGCAGCGCGCGCTACGGCCATCTCAACTTCGTCCATGCCTCTCAGCACGCCTTGGGAATTGGACGGAGCCCGAACGACTGGGAAGATCTAACAAAAGCCAAAGCCGTGATACTCATCGGTTCCAACATCTCGGAGACAAACCCGCTCACGGCCGTGCGCATCAAAGAAGCGATTCGCGTCTATAAAGCGCAAGTAGTGGTCATCGACTCCGCTGTCACAAACATGGCCAAGCTCGCGTCCCATCCGGTCCTGATCAAGCCGGGAACGGAAGGGCTCGTGATCGACGGACTTGTGAAGGCCACCCTGGAGCTGGATTTGATCGATGAAGAGAGCATCAAGAAACACCCACAAGCTTTCGAAGCTCTGAAGGCCGCCGTGGCCCACGTCTCCTTAGCGCAGGTGGCTGCCCAGACCGGCATGTCGGTCGAATCATTAAAAGATATTGCGGCGATCTTCGCGGAAGCGTCCCGTTCCATCATTCTCTGCGCCGAAGGCATCGTCCGCCAGCCAGACGGGTATCAGAATGTCTTAAAACTGATCGACCTCGCCTGGGTCACAGGCAAGTTGAGCCAACCCGGCTGCGGGGTGAATACGGTGACAGAAGAGCCGAACGAGCAGGGCGCTGTAGATATGGGCGCCGCGCCGGAATTTCTCCCTGGTCAAGCTTCGTTCAACGATCAGACGGCTCGCGATCGTTTTGCTAAGGCTTGGAACGTCACGCTCCCAGCGGCCGGCTCCGGCGCGAATCTCGTCGAGATTCTCAAGCGCTGCAGGAGCGGCCAGATCCGCGCCCTCTATGTCATCGGAGAAAATCCGCTCGCCACGTTACCGGCATCGATGGAAGTCCGCGCCGCGTTGGACCGGCTGGAGTTGCTCGTTGTCCAGGATCCGTTCCTGACCGAAACTGCGCGGATGGCGCACGCGGTGTTGCCGGCTTGTACCTCTGCCGAAAAGGACGGCACCTTCACCAACTTGGAAGGCCGAGTTCTGCGCGTCCGTGAGGCCATCGATCCCATCGGGGAAAGTTTGCCGGACTGGCACATCATGACGGCCCTGGCCAACGCGCTGGGCTGTCAATGGGAATACGAATCCCCGAACGATATTCAAGCCGAGATCATGAAGTTGCTGCCCGGGTATTACAACCTGGGACAGCCGCGCAAGGTTGTCCCGACGGTGGATCGCTATCTCTCCAACGGCTACGCCACCGATGTGGCAGCGCGCTATCGAGCCCCTGCTCCATCAGACTCCAAGAATCGGCGACCCTTCGCGTTGTTGATGGGACAGGTCTTGTATCATTCCGGTAAGCTGTCCACCGAAGCTCCAGGGCTCATCACAATCGCCCCCAATACCGGGCGGCTTAGAATGAATCCTCAAGATATGGAGCAGCTTGCAGTGGGTGAGGGGGCAGCGGTGCGTCTCACGTCGGACCTCGGTTCGATGCAATTGGCGGTGCAGTCCGATCAGTCCGTCGCGCCACAGACCTGCTTCTTCCCGGAGCATTTCAATGAGCCGCCGGTGAAGGACTTGATGTCGGTCCAGGTCGATCCGACGACCGGAGTTCCCTCGTTCAAACGGACCCGCGTGACGATCGAAAAGGCATAAGAGGGAGCAAATAACGGACATGAGTGTTGCCGCACTGACAAAGCAAATCCTCCAGGCCGCATTGTTCTATGAGATTTGGGATGCCATGAAGGTGACGTTCAAGCACATGTTCCACAAACCCATGACGTTCCAGTATCCACGGGAGCAGCGAACCCTTCCCGACACCCACCGAGGAGCACTCGCACTCCTACGCTACGACGATCACCAGGAACGTTGTGTCGGCTGTGATCTCTGCGAAGCCGCCTGCCCATCCCGCTGCATCAAGGTCATCAGCCTGGAAGATCCGGCGCGTCCACTGCAGCGATTTGCCAGCGAGTTTTACATCGACATTACGAAATGCATCTTTTGCGGCTACTGTGTCGAGGCGTGTCCCGTCAACGCACTGGCTATGACGAAGATGTACGAGTTCTCGACCCACGATAAGCGCACCTTGCTGTTCGACAAGAAGCGGCTGTACGAAATCGGCGAGCGTCATCTCGACGATGCGAAAAAATACTTGTACGCGCACAACCAGGAACAGAACGTTGAGGAAAGCCGGGAATATCGGTACTACTTCCCGCAATCGGTACTCAAGTCGACCCAACCACCACCCAAGCATCTGAGCTAAGCAATCGATGGTTCCGATCTTTTTTGCCTATTTCGCATTGGCCAGTATTGCTGCGGGCGTCTTGACGGTCGCGCTCAAGCACCCGGTGCATTGCGGCTTGGCGCTCCTGGCCTTGTTGGTCCATGTTTCCGGACTCTTCATTCTCCTCAACGCCGAGTTCCTCTGGGCTGTACAGATCATCGTCTATGCCGGTGCGATCCTCGTCTTGTATCTCTTCGTACTGATGCTCATGAACTTGAAGACCGACGACCGCTACTTCCATTCCTCCTACTTGTACTTTCTGGCGCCAGCAGCCATCGGGTCATTGTACGTGTTGGCCCTCCTGGTCCGTTCACCTTTCGGAGGCGCAAAGGGCGATTCGCCGACCGAGGTGATACTTGAGGTCGGGGGTACCCACGCGGTCGGGATCAAGATGTTCAGCGAGTATCTGTTGCAGTTCGAAATCGTCGGGGTATTCCTGCTGGGTGCCGTCATCGGAGCGATCGTGCTGGCAAAAACGCCAAAATCGGCCAACAAAGAACGTAAGGTGTAAGGGGTTAGGCGTGAAGGGACAAGCGACTGTAGAAAAGACAAGGGTTCGCGCGCCTCACGCCTCACGCCTCACGGGTAACGGGTAACCATGATTCCACTAAACGCATATGTCGCCGTCAGCGCCGTGCTTTTTATCACCGGCCTGCTCGGCGTATTGATCAGGCGGAACTTCATCATCGTGCTGATGTCTGTCGAGATCATGTTGAACGCGGCGAACATTAACCTCATCGCGTTTTCCCATTACCTGGAATCTATGGCGGGTCAACTGGTGGCACTCTTTATCATTGCCATTGCCGCCGGGGAAGCGGCGATCGGGCTGGCCATCATCATCGTCGTGTTCCGTGGAAAGATCTCCACGAACGTGGACGAGATGAACTTCTTAAAGTGGTAATGTGACGGATCTGCTCATCAAGCTCATTCCGCTGTTTCCCTTACTGGCCGTAATCCTGAACGGGTTCTTCGGCAGGCGGTATTCCCACGATGTCGCGCACCGGCTTGCGTGGGGATCGGTGGGATTGTCGTTTCTCTGCACAATCGGCGTGTTCGCAGACATCCTACAGACCGGCACGACCCATGAAGTCATCGTCTATCAATGGATTTTCGGCGGCGACCTCACCGTCAATTTCGCCTACCTTGTCGATCCTCTCGCATGCATGATGCTGCTCGTCGTTACGGGAGTCGGGCTCCTGATCCACATCTACTCCGTCGGCTATATGCATGGGGAAAGCGGATTCACGCGATTCTTCACCTACATGAACCTGTTCATGGTCTCTATGCTGCTCCTCGTCATGGGGAACAACTATGTGGTGCTCTTCATTGGTTGGGAAGGGGTGGGACTCTGTTCCTATCTGCTGATCGGCTACTACTATGACAAGGTCTCCGCTGCGAAGGCCGCTTCGAAAGCCTTTGTGGTGAACCGCATCGGCGACGCGGGCTTCCTGCTGGCCATTTTTCTCATCTTTGTCAATTTCAAGACGCTCGACTATACGAAAGTCTTTGCCCAGGTTGGCCAGCTCTCGCCGGAAATGGCCACCGCGATTGCGCTCTGTCTCCTCGTTGGAGCAGTCGGCAAATCGGCCCAGCTCCCTCTCTACACCTGGCTCCCGGATGCGATGGAAGGTCCGACACCCGTCAGTGCGCTCATCCATGCGGCAACGATGGTGACGGCCGGGGTCTACATGATCGTGCGGAATCATGCCATTTTCGATTTGTCGCCGACGGCCATGACGATCGTCGGCGTCATCGGCGGACTCACAGCGTTGTTCGCCGCTACCATCGGCCTCGTGCAAACGGATATCAAGCGCGTCTTGGCCTATTCGACGGTGAGCCAGCTCGGGTACATGTTTCTCGGGTGCGGGATTGGGGCCTATACGGCTGCCATCTTCCACCTCATGACCCATGCCTTCTTCAAAGCCCTTTTGTTCCTCACAGCGGGATCGGTGATCCACGCGCTCTCGGGCGAGCAAGACATTCGAAAGATGGGAGGCCTCAGCGCGAAAATCCCATGGACCTATCGGCTGTTTCTGATCGGCACGATCGCCATTGCGGGCATTCCGCCGTTGGCAGGCTTCTGGAGCAAAGATGAAATCCTGGCCCATGCCTTTACGCAGCACCACTATGTTTTGTATGGCATGGCCGCTATCGGCGCGCTCTTGACCTCCTTCTACATGTTCCGTCTGATCTATCTGACATTTTTCGGCACGTCTCGCATGGACCATCATACGGAGGAACATGTCCATGAGTCTCCGATGGTGATGGTCGGTCCACTCATGGTGTTAGGTGTGCTGTCCATTCTCGGTGGGTTTCTGGGATTTCCCCCTGAACAGGGCTGGCTCCATCAATTTCTTGCGCCGGTCTCTGGCACGGGAGAGGGGCATGAGGCGAGCACGGGACTCGTACTCATGCTCATGATGATTGCCACAGGTATTGCGTTGCTAGGCTGGGGCCTCGCGCACTATTTTTACAGCGTGAATCTCTCGGCGCCGGATCGCCTGGCCGCACAGTTTCAGGCGGGCTACAGGATTTTGCTCAACAAGTACTACGTCGATGAACTCTATGACCTGTTATGGGTGGAGCCGACCAAGAAATTGGGGCGTCTGCTCGATTGGTTCGACCGGACTGTGATCGATGGCCTTGTGCATGGCGTCGCGCAGCTGGCCGGATTAGCCGCGGCCGGTTCGACGTGGGCGGAGAAATACGTGATCTACGGCGGCCTCAACGTGATCGGATACGGCAACCATCTCGCGGCCCGCCAATGGCGGAGATTGCAGAGCGGGATGGTGCATCATTATGCCGCCATCATTGTGGCAGGGCTCTTTCTTCTGGCGGTCGTTATTCAGCTCATCATGCAACTATAAAGCACTGCGATGTTAGAAGAACTGGCGTCAACGTTTCCGATTCTCACCTGTATTCTTTTTCTTCCCGTCATCGGGGCTGCCGTCCTGTGGCTGTTCGACGACGAGGACATGGTCCGGACCTCCGCGTTGACGATTGCGCTCTTGGAGCTGGCCCTCTCCGTATTCGTGCTCTTACGATTCATTCCCGAATCGGCGGCCATGCAGTTTTCCGAACACGTGCCGTGGATTCCCGCCCTCGGGGTCAGCTACCACCTCGCGGTTGATGGGATCAGTGTCCTTTTCGTTGGACTCACCGCATTCCTCGCGGTCCTCATCATCATTTATTCCTGGGATACTGTCCGCCATCAAGTGAAGCTCTATATGATGGCGCTCCTTGCCCTCGAGACGACCACGATGGGGGTTTTCCTCTCCATCGACTTGATCCTCTTTTTCGTCTTCTGGGAACTCATGCTCATCCCCAGTTACTTTCTGATCAAGCTCTGGGGCGGAGGAGCGGAGCGGCATTACGCTGCGCTGAAATTCGTGCTCTATACCTTGCTTGGCAGTGTCTTCATGTTGGTGGGCATCGCCCTCCTGGACATCAATTATCACCAGTGGGCGACGCTGCGCCATATGGAGCAGACCTACTCGTTTGACTTGTTGGAACTGCTCTCCGTTCCGATCCCGCTCAGCCAGCAAATCCTCATTTTCTGGCTGTTGTTCCTCGGCTTCGCGTTCAAGGCTCCGGTGTTCCCCTTCCACACCTGGTTTCCAGACGCCCTTCTCGAAGGCCCGATTGGCATGGCGGTGGTACTGGCCGGGCTGAAGCTTGGGACATTCGGCTTCATCCGGTTTAGCATTCCGTTGCTGCCAGACGCATCGAAAAGTCACACCGTCGTCGCAGTCACCATGGCGCTGGGATTGGCGGCGATTCTCTATGGGGCCATCATGGCGCTGGTCCAGCAAGACTTTCGCCGGCTTCTCGCATTCAGCAGCATCAGTCACCTCGGATTTGTGGTGATCGGCCTGTTCGCCCTCAACTATCAGGGGCTTCAAGGCAGCTTGCTCACCATGATCAACTTGGGATTCAGCACAGCGGGTTTGTTCTTTATCGCGGGTTTTCTCTATTCACGGCAGCAAAGCACTCAACTGGGCTCATTCGGCGGCATGGCCAAACAGACCCCCGTGCTTGCAAGCTTTTTCTTGTTCATCGGGCTGGCATCGATCGGCTTGCCGGGCACTAATGGCTTCGTCGGTGAATTCCTCATCCTCTTGGGAACCTTCAAGGCCAATTGGATATATGGTGCGATTGCAGTCACCGGCGTGATTCTCAGCGCGGCCTATTTTCTCTGGTACTACGAGCGGTCGATGCTGGGACCGCTCGGCAAGGCCGTCAAGGACTCCATCAGCGATCTGCATCCCCGCGAAATACTCATCGCGTCGGCCGTGTCGGTGATGATCCTCTGGATCGGCCTCTATCCTGCCCCCTTCTTGAGAATGATGAATGGATCGGTGCAGGCGTTGGTAGATCGACTGGAACGGGGGACCGTGGCGTCGGTCGAATCGAAACAGCCGGTAAGGGTGGATTGAATCGTATGAGTGACTACGCGCTGCTCTATATCCTGTTTGCCCCCTTCGTGGGGGCCGTCGCGCTGATCTTTGTTTCCAACCGGCAAGCGATGCTCGTGCGGGGGATCGCGGCGGGATCGGCCCTTGTTTCCTTGCTCGCCTCGCTCTATCTGTTCTTCGCCTACGATCACGTGAAGGGAGGCTTCCAATTCGTCCAGCGATTCGAATGGTCCCGCCAACTCGGCATCTCGTTCCACCTTGGGGTGGATGGCATCGGCACCCCGCTGGTGCTGGCGTCGAGTATCTTGTTGTTCGCAGGCATTTTCGTCTCCTGGCATATCAAGGATCGAACGAAAGAATTCTATATCTGGCTGCTCATCCTCGCCGCCGCCACGATCGGCGTCTTCATGTCGTTGGACCTGTTCTTTCTCTTCTTCTTCTACGAAATGTCCGTGATCCCCATGTATCTCTTGTTGGGCATGTGGGGAAGCCACACGAAAAAGTACAACGAGATGACGGATTCGGAAGGCCTCAAACTGCGGGACTCGGTCGGGTTCATCTTCAACTTCGGATCCAACAGCAAAGAATACGCCGCGATGAAGCTGGTGCTCTTTCTCTCGGCCTTTGCCGTCGTGGCGTTGATGGGCATCTTACTGATCTACAAGTACTCGGGGCTCAACACCTTCGACATTCTGGTTCTGCGTGAACAGGCCAAGTTGATGAACATCCCGGTCTTGGGCACGACGCTCGACAAGATCATTTGGTTGCTGATCTTCATCGGCTTTGCCTCGATTGCGCCGCTGTGGCCGCTGCACTCCTGGTCCCCCGTAGGCCATGCAGCCGCGCCGGCTGCCACGAGCATGTTGCATGCGGGCGTGCTGATGAAGCTCGGCCATTTTTCCATTATCCGGGTGGCCTTTGAGATTTTGCCGGAGACCACCAGAGAGCTCATGCCCATCGCGGCGGTGCTTTGCATGTTCAGTATCGTGTATGGCGGGCTCGTGGCGTTCTACGCCAAAGACACCAAGTACGTCATCGGGTATTCCAGTTCCAGTCACATGGGTTATGTCTTCTTAGGCATGGCCGCCCTGGACTACATCAGCTTGACCGGCGCGGTGATGTATATGTTCGCCCACGCCATGGCCACGGGCATGCTCTTCGCCATGGCCGGGTGGGTGTACGATCAGACGCACAGCCGCGACATTCCCTCGCTCGGCGGGCTCTCGAATCGCATGCCGTTCATCTCCGGCTGTTTCGTGGTGGCGTGCATGGCCTCAATCGGCGTGCCCGGCACCGTGAATTTCATCGCCGAAGTGATGATCATCGTCGGCAGTTGGAACAAGTATCCGTTCCAAGTCATCGTGGCCGTGGTCGGCATCGTCTTGACCATGGCCTACCTATTCAAGATGATGCGCGGGCTTTTCTATGGACCCATGGACCAGAAGTACAGTCACGCGCATGACGCAGTCTCCGTCGCTGATCGTCTTCCGCTCTTGATCATGATTACCGTCAGCGTCGGGTTCTTTTTCTTCCCCATGCATCTGTACAATGTGGTGCGGTCGGGCGTCGATCCCTTGATTGCGAAGATCACCCGCGTCGTGCCGATCGCTGCCGAGGCTAGAGGCCCGAGGCTAGAGGCCCGAGGCGATGGAAATACGCCTCTCGCCGATCACCCCTTACCCCTCACCCCTCACCCCTTACGAGGGCTCGAATGACTTTCGCGTTCACAATGTCTCCCTCCGATCTCCTGTTGCTGCTACCGGAGATTCTGCTTACGTCCTGGCTCTGTCTTATCCTGATCGTTGATTTCTCCTTCCCTCGGCTGCCCAACGAACAACTAGCCTATTTCAGCATCGCAGGACTCGTCGCCACCCTGGGCTGTCTGGTCTGGTTCGATATCGCCGGCATCACCGGGACCCTCTTCGCGAACATGTTCGCCCTCGACCGGATGGCCCTGTTCTTCAAAATGTTCATCGTCGGATCGACGATCCTCGTCATTCTGACCTCCGTCGATTTCATCCATCGATTCAAGTTCTTCCGCGGAGAATATTATTTCCTGATCGTGATGTCGGCCCTCGGAATGATGTTTATGGCTTCGGCGAACGACCTGCTGTCGGTCTTCGTCGCCTTGGAATTTTCCACCCTCGGCTTCTATATCCTCGTGGCGTATCTCCGCGAGGACACGGCTTCGAACGAAGCGGGCATCAAGTTTTTCATCCTGGGGATCTTCGCCGCAGCTCTCCTCGCCTATGGCATCAGTTTGGTCTACGGAGAAACAGGCAAACTGGTGTTTTCCGATATGAAGGCGGCACAGGCCACACCCGGATTGGCCATTGGTTTCCTGCTGATTTTCGCCGCACTAGGATTCAAAATCGGCGCCGTGCCGTTCCACTCATGGATTCCGGATACCTATCATGGATCGCCGACACCGGTGACGGCGTTCCTCTCGATCGCACCAAAGGGAGCGGCCTTTGCCATCCTCCTGAGAATGTTCCTCGTCGCCTTGACAACCTTTAAGCCGGTCTGGGTCCTGCTGATTGTTGCTGTGTCCATCCTGTCCATGACCTACGGCAACATCGTGGCCATCGCTCAAAAGAACATGAAACGGCTCTTGGCCTATTCCGGTATCGCCCAGATCGGCAACGTGCTGATCGGTCTTGCAGCTGGTACGAAGATGGGCAGCGATGCAATGCTGTTCTATCTCTTGACCTATCTGTTCGCCAATCTCGGCGCCTTTGCCATTGTCATCGCCGTCAGCGAAGCCATTGGCAGCGAGGAAATCGAGGACTACAGCGGCCTGGGCCGCCGGTCGCCGTTTCTCGCCTTTTCTATGCTGATTTTCCTCTTGTCTCTAGCCGGGGTGCCTCCGCTGGCCGGCTTCATCGGAAAATTGTACATCTTTGTCGCGGCCACAAAGGAAGGGCTCTACGCGCTCATCGCTGTCGGGCTCATCAACATCGTCATTTCCATGTACTACTATCTCATCGTTGTGAAGAAGATGTACGTGAGCGAACCCCATGACCGGTCACCGCTCAAGGTCTCGGGCCCGATCAAAGCGGTGGTCTACGTCTGTCTCGCAGGCACCCTCGCGATCGGCATCTATCCACAGCCCGTCACCGATTGGGTTGTCTCGGCCATCTTGGTGTTTTCAAACGTGGCTGATCCAACTGCCGCCCTTCCCGTTCCCCCTACCGTCATCCCCTTCGGCGGCTAAGCTTACCGGTGACCATTTCCTGTCGTCCAGCGAGCAGTCTGCTAAAATATTTCTTGCAGGGTCTTCCGGAGGAGGGTACAGTTTCCACGACGCTGGTTTATATCCCCACGCCCGCACACGTTTGAACCATGGAATCCGTCACGCAGGAACGTCCATCTACGCCAGTATCCATTCATTTGGAACCGGCTCCCGACAGCAGTCCGGCGCCGCCTCCCAAGACCGGCCGGCTGATGGAGTGGTTCACCCATTGGTCGATCGAACGACGCGTCCTTGCGGGGTTTGGGCTTGTTTTTGCTTGCATTGTGGTCATCAGCGCCATCTCCTACCGCAACACCTCCGTCTTGATCGAGAATAGCCGGCTCGATACCAAAAGCCACGAATTGCTACAACTTCTCGATTCAATCGGAGAAGCCCTCGGCGCAGCTGAAAGCGGCCATCGGCGCTATCTCGTCACCGGCGACGCGTCGTATCTCACATCCTATCGGACCGTTGTCGAACAAATGCCCGAATACCTTCGGTATCTCAGAGGCCTGACGAATGAAGGCGTTGAACAACGGGATCGCGTGGAGATACTCGAACGGCTCATCGCCAGGCAATTGGGCGCAGAGGCGGAAGCCATCACCCGGCGTGAGAAGCTTGGCTATGAAGGTGTCCGCCATCTCGCACTCTCCGGAGCGGCCAAGAACGAACTCGAGGGAATCCATAGCCTAATGACGGAACTCGACTCGGTTGAACAACGAGCGATTCATACCCGCGTGACTCAATCCGCTGGAAGCACGAATAATACGATCGCCTTGCTCGGCCTCGGCGCTTTATTACAGCTGGTCCTCTTGGGTTCCGTGTACTTTCTGATCCATCACGATGTCACGGAGCGGCGCCGCGTGGCCGCGGAGTTGCAGACCCGTGGCGAGTTGCTCGAGGCCTCCAATAAAGAATTAGAAGCGTTCAGCTATTCCGTATCGCATGACCTGCGCGCCCCGCTTCGTCATATCGATGGGTATGCGGCACTGTTGTCCAAGGTGGCCGGTGAGACGCTCAACGACAAAGCCCGCCGCTATCTGCAGACGATTTCAGGCTCCGCGAAGCAGATGGGACAACTGATCGACGACCTGCTCGTCTTTTCCCGTATGGGTCGCCAGGATATGCTCCGCACGACGGTCAACTTGGATCAACTCGTCAAGACCGTCCTTCACGATTTACGTCTTGACTTGCAAGGGCGGACAATCTCCTGGACAATGCACCCATTACCTAACGTATCGGGAGATCCGGCCATGTTGCGCCAAGTTTTTGTGAATCTGATCTCCAATGCGCTGAAATTTACAGCCACGAGGCCGGAGACCAAGATCGAGATCGGCGCCGTTATGCGGAACTCCGTTGAGGCCGAGGTGTTCGTGCGTGATAATGGGGTAGGGTTCGACATGCAGTATGTGGACAAGTTATTCGGCGTGTTTCAACGCCTCCATCGGAGCGACGAGTTTGAAGGCACCGGCATCGGTCTCGCCAATGTACGCCGAATCATCCATCGGCATGGTGGGCGGACTTGGGCCGAAGGGGCGCTGGATCAAGGGGCCACCTTCTACTTTTCGCTCCCGCTCGCGAGGTCTCTCAGATGACCACTGTCAAGCCCATCCTGCTTGCTGAAGATAACCCGCGTGACGCTGAGCTTGCGCTGGCCGCCATGGAAGAACATCACATTGCCGACAAAGTAGTGGTCTGCCATGACGGAGCTGAAGTCCTCGACTATCTCTATTGCCGCGGGGTCTTTGCCTCCAGGCAGCAGGGCAATCCTGTGGTCGTATTTCTTGATCTCAAGATGCCCAAAGTCGACGGGCTCGAGGTCTTAAAAACCATTAAGAACGATGTAAACCTGAAACCGATTCCCGTCGTCATGCTCACGTCTTCGCGCGAGGAGCGTGATTTGGCCCAAAGCTATGCGTTGGGCGCCAACGCCTATGTGGTAAAGCCGGTTGAGTTTCACCAGTTCATCACGGCAGTGAAAGAACTCGGTGTATTTTGGGGTGTGATCAACGAACCGCCCCCAGAAGGCTCTGACCCGAACGAGTAGTCTCTCCACAAAAAAGGATCTGTGAAAACCCCACTCCGCCTGCTCCACCTCGAGGACGATCCGGTCGATGCAGAACTCATTACGACCACCTTGATCGAGGGTGGGATCCCCTGCCAGTCGCAACTCGTCGACACGCGTCAGGCATTTGTGGCGGCACTCAAAGAAGGCCTGACGGATCTCATCCTGGCGGACTATTCGATCCCGGGATTCGACGGGATGACGGCGCTCACCTTGGCACGCCAGCACTGTCCTGACGTGCCGTTTCTCTTCGTCTCGGCCACCATCGGAGAGGAGCTGGCCATCGATGCCATGCATCAAGGCGCGACGGACTATGTACTCAAACAACGGCTCGGACGATTGGTGCCTTCGGTCCAGCGAGCACTGCGTGAACTTGATAACCAAGCCGAACGGAAGCGGGCAGAAGAGGCCCTTCGGCAGAGCGAGAAACAGTTTCGGCAGTCCCAGAAGATGGAAGCAGTTGGCCGGTTGGCCGGAGGGATTGCGCATGACTTCAATAATCTCCTGACCGTCATCATGGGCTACAGCCAAGTCCTCTTGACAGAACTTGGCCCTCAGCACCCCCTTTCTGGAAAGATCGAAGAAACATTGAAGGCCGGCGAACGGGCCGCGACGTTGATTCGGCAACTGCTCACGTTCAGCAGGAAACAGTCGCTGGACCCGAAAATTCTGTCGCTCAATACCGCGGTCGTGAGTCTAGAAACCATGCTGCGCCGCCTCATCGGCGACGACATCCGGCTCGTTAGTAAACTCGATCCGACGAATGGGCGGCTGCGCGCCGACCAGGCCCAGCTTGAACAGATCCTGGTCAATCTTGTCGTCAACGCACGAGATGCCATGCCGAAAGGTGGAACGCTCACGATCGAAACGGCCCAGGTCGAACTGACCCGTAGTCCGGTCTACTACCTCACCCCGTTACCGCCTGGCCCCTATGTCCGGTTGGCCGTCAGCGATACCGGCTGCGGCATGGACCGCAAGACCCAATCCCATATCTTTGAACCATTCTTCACCACGAAGGAGGAGGGGAAGGGCAGCGGTCTGGGCCTCTCCACGATATTTGGGATTGTCACACAATGCGGCGGCGCCATCGACGTCACCAGCCGGGTAGGCCACGGCACGCGCTTCGATCTGTATTTTCCGAGAGTCGAGTCCGAGGTCATCCCCACCGCGCCGACCCAGCCCTTGGGACAGCCTCAGAGAGGCACGGAAACGATTCTTCTGGCGGAAGACGAACAAAGCGTACGGGTGCTCGTGCGAGACGAACTGCGGAAGCTGGGCTATCGGGTCCTGGAAGCCAAGAATGGGATCGAAGCCTGTTTGCTGGCGACGCAACAAGCAGGGTCGTTTCAGCTGCTCCTAACCGACGTCGTCATGCCCGGCATGGCCGGCCGGGAACTGGCACAGCATCTCTCCGTTATCATTCCAGATTTACGAACCCTGTTCATATCGGGGTATATGGATGACGTCGGTATCATGGCCGGATTAGAAGAGGGGACGAGCAGTTTCTTGCAAAAGCCCTTCACTCCTGAAGTGCTCGCCCGCGCAGTTCGCGATCTGCTCGATGCCAGCGCGCCATCGAACAGGGCCGGCGCTTCCCCATCGACACCCTCGAAAGTCCCGCGCTGATCATGCGAGACTCGCATCGAATCCGATGCCCTTCCCTCTCGAACGATTTGAATCTCCGTATCGGATCTCTCTCTATTCGACCCAGAGACACGATGATACGGGATAACAGCTTCCCCTGGTCTCTATCGTTCACCCCTGCCGCCAGATTTTTCCTGGGTATCATCTTCGTCATATTCAGCGGGCCCTTGACGACGACGGCTCAGACCCTCACAGGGGACCAACTCGGAAATGGTTTATCCATTTCAGTCTGGAATCCTCACACGCAGTGCCCAGACGTCGCGCCGCTGGTCGCCGTCGAAATCGACCCCGATCGCTATCGTTTCACCGTGCACTACTACCAGCAAGATGGTTTCTCAGGCCCGCTCGATATTCGCCAATGGCAAGAACGAACCGGCCACGATCTGGTATTCAATGCCGGGCTCTTCCGCGAGAACTATGCCTATCTAGGGCTGCTCTATGGAAATGGCCGTTCGCTGGGAGGCAAGCGGCATGCGACCTGGCAGGGATTGTTTGTGGCAGAACCGGCGGAGGATCGCTCACGGCGCGCGCGGGTTTTGGATTTAACCTTCGATACCTTTGACGAGCAGCACGTTCCCTATCGAGAAGTTGCGCAATCGCTCATGCTCCTTGACCGGACCGGAAAAATTCGTGTGCGCCAAACCGGGAAACGCGCATATCAGACTCTCGTCGCAGAACACAGCAATGGGCATCTTCTCGTCCTCAAGACCACGGAAGCGGTGTCACTCCATGCTCTTGGAGAATGTTTGCGGGACGCCTTTCCCTCCCTACGCCAGGTCATGGCCATGGACGGAGGATCCTCTTCCGACATCGCCGTCAGCCCCTCGCTCCAACAAGCCACGACTAAAATGGCCGGGCTACACAGCTGGATACCCCTATTAGAAGACAGCATCGCAACTCACATCGGACTTCCGGCCGTGATCGGGATCAGCCCGCGCCGGGAAAAAGCCGGGGCTAAGGCCGTAGACAAATGAGTGTGTCGAGGCCTGTAGGTTGAGGTCAAGGTCAAGGTTGAGTGAGCATCAGACTTTTTCGATCTCAGCCTTGACCTGAGGCGTAACTTCCTGGAAAGAATGCAGACTCTTTCAGCGGCGTCCCGATTCAACCGGAAAGCCTGCCGCAAGCCAGGCATTCATGCTGCCTGTGACGTTGTAGACATGACGGTAGCCCAAATCGGCCAGCGTTTCTGCCGCAATGTTGCTGCGATGGCCGGACTGGCAATAGACGACCAGATGGTCCTCCAGCTGGGCTCCAATCTCCCGATGCCGAGCTTGTATTTCCCTGAACTCGATATTCAAATCGGTTCCAGGAATGAATCCTGTCGCATGTTCTTCCACAGATCGGACATCGATCAGGATGAAACCTTTCTGCGGCATCGAAGGAGCTTTGGTCAGTCCGGCGCGCAATTGCTGGACCGTGAGCTGGTAGGAATGATGGGCTGATACACCACTGATCGAGATTGCAGACAGCAGAACCAGACCGAGAACAGCGACGACAATGCGCATAGTCATAGTTGGCCTCCTTCCAACAATCGGAGCAGCGAGTCGTTCGGCGGGATCACTTTTGTGAGTATGATAGAGAACGTATGAAGAATTGGTCAAGCCTTGCTGTCCTCCTGGTCATCGCCTTGGCCGGCTGTGGCGAGGGGGCAAAACTGCTTCAGGAAAGGGAAGACGGAGGGGTGGTTGTTTATCCCTTCATCGGAGAGCAGGGACCGATGTTGTCCTCCTTTCGCACAAACGCCCTCGCCCTCATGAAGGAGAAATGCGGCGGACCCTATACCATTCTGCAAGAGGGGGAAACCAAAGGTAGGGCCCGCATAGTCAGCCCAGTAGAAGGCGCACAGGAAATCGTGCAGGAGCGCCGATGGGGCATTCAATTTCAGTGTAAGTGAAGCAATCTCTGCTGAAATTTACGAGAGGGTTGGTTGCGCACTGGTCAGGTCGTCGATGGTCAGCAAGCTCACCAGTGTCAGCCCTTCCGCTTCAACCTTGCGCCGCCCGTCCTGTTCCTTCCGATCTACGATCACCAAGGCATGCGTCACAGTTAGGCCGGCGCCCCTGGCAGCTGCAACAGCCTTGAGAAGCGAGCCCCCGCTTGTGAGCACATCATCCACGATCATAGCGCGATCCCCCGGCTGAAACGATCCTTCGATAAGTTTTCCGAGCCCATGATCCTTCGCCTGCTTCCGCACCACAAAGGTCCGCCACGTTCGCGGTGGCTGGGCCACGAACGCAAAATCCGAAATGCTGGTGGCAATGGAAATCGCTCCGATTTCCAGCCCGCCAAGACAGTCGAGTTCGACGGGCCGTAGCGATTCGTACGCAAGACTGGCTACAAGCCGACGCGATCCAGGATGGGCCATCAAGGATCGGCAATCGACGTAGAAGGGGCTCTTCAATCCGGAAGCGAGTGTGAACCCTGTCACGGGGTCCCACTTAAAGGAGTGAGTCTCATGAAAGGCTTTTGCAAGATCCTCTTTCAGCGTCGTCATGCTACTCCATCTCTCCTCAGACAGATTGATCCCACATTCTACACAGGTCGACAACCAAGGGGAAATCGGTCTTTTCATTGACCCCGGCAGCTCTCATGATTCTCCGATGGGCCCTGCCAGAACCCCAAGGCCATCTTCTCCCCCGATCAGGTCCACACCCAGCGCGACGAGGAAGGCCTCGCCTTTGCAATGGATGGTATCCGGGAAGAGCGCACACCACGTGCAGTCCGCCCAGGAACGAGCTTGGAACGCCTTTAGCTTTGGGGCCGTCAGCGACACCCTCTTCTGGGACACCGAAGACGGCGGCACGCCGAACGCCTGCATCGAGCTGATGACGGTCTCGTTATGGCGCACCGTTCGGTTGAAACATCATTGATGCAGAAACCGAGTTGTTCATAGTGAACCGTTCTTCGTCAATTTACGGGAAGCAGCCAGCGCCTTCTCGACCGTCTCGACGAGCGTGCGCTGGGCAACCGGCTTTTGAAGAAAGGCCACTGCCCCAGCAGCCAGGGCTCTCGCCTGAGCTATCGCCGGCTCTTCGGCGCTGACGATGATGACTGGGATGGAGGCCAATGCGGGGATAGTTTTCAAGCGATCCAGGACCAGGAAACCGCTGCTTCCGGAAGTCCGAGATCCGGCAGGATCGCATCAGGTCGCGCGTGACGGGCCGTCGTGATCGCCTCCAGGGCATCGGCCGCAACGACGGTCCGGTACCCCTGCGCTTTGAGCTGCAGGCTCAGCACAAGCCACGTATCCACACTGTCGTCGATAGTCAGGATCATCTCATCCGCCATGGAACCAACTCCTTTCTCACTGTGGCCCTCGCGATTCGAATCCGCCTGCCGCAGGAGTCCCGGGCCAAGACCCCTTGCGGATCGGCCGGCACCGGCGCAACCGAAACCGCCCGTTCAACCTTGCAGCTTCGTATCGATGATCGGACATTCCGTAACGCCGCCGACCGCGCATTCCACCGCGGCGATCAGGGCTCCTTCTTGCACGGGCTTGTGCAGAAAGGCCTCAGCGCCGGCTTCCAGTCCTTTCAGTTCGCTTTCTGGGGACTCATCGGCCGTCAGGATGATCACCGGAATACAGGCGAGTGTAGTGTTGGCCTTCAACCGTTCCAGCACGATGAATCCGTTGCCGCCTGGCAAACCCAGATCGAGGATGATGGCATCGGGCTGAGTCTGCCGCGCGGCGGCGATCGCCTGCAGCGCATCGAACGCGAAGACCGTGTCGTACTGGTGCTTCTTGAGGCTCGCACTCACCACAAGGCGCGTATCGGCGGAGTCGTCGACAACGAGGATTTTCTTCTTCGACATAAGACACACTCCTTTTCTTATGAATGACTCCGAGGGCGGACGGAGAGGAGCCGATCTTGCTCCTGCAACAAGGCCGTACGCACGAGAGCGAACTCTGCGCCGAGCTTGGCGAGGCGGTCGCCCGCCGTCGTCAGCTCATTGGCCCGTCCGAGGGTTTGTAACTTGCCGCAGAGCTGCTGCATGTGCGTCGCGCCTAGGTTCCCACTTGAGCCTTTCAGCGTATGAGCTGCCTCGGCCAGCGCCGCCGCGTCGCTCCGGCGGAACGCGGCCTGCATCACAGCCAATAGTTTGGGCGTCTCATCCTGAAAAAGCGTAATGAGCGTCGTGAGCAATTCGCCTGTTTCATCGAGCTGCAGCAGATCCGTCAGCACCGCCGGGTCGACAGAGGCTACTCCGTCCCCTCTCTCCTCGGACGGGGATGCCGGCCGCTCGGCGGACGAATCGGCGCGGTCAGGCTGCCACCGCGCAAGGACGGTTTCCAGGTCTTCGCGCCGAACCGGTTTGGTCACATAGTCGTCCATGCCCGCCTCCAGACACTTCTCGCGATCGCCCGACATCGCATTGGCCGTCATGGCGATGATCGGCACGTGGCGCGCGGCATGAGACGAGAGGCAAGAGCCATCTTCTCCTGTGTGTGCCGCTGACCCCTTGCCCATCGCCTCTCGCCGGCGGATTTCTCGCGTCGCGTCATAGCCGTCCATCTCCGGCATCTGGCAATCCATAAAGACCACGGCATAGGAAGTCCGAGCGACCGCCTCCACCGCCTCCCGGCCGTTCGCCGCGATATCTATGCGGTAGCCCTCGCGCTCCAACATCTTGGCCGCCACCTTCTGGTTCACACGATTATCCTCTACCACCAGCACTCGTCCCCTCTGAGAGGCTTTCGCCTCCGTCACAGTGTGACGGGTGATCAGAGGAGTGGCGGAGGGACCGGTGGAACCTGGGAGCGGCGGTGCTCCATTCACGACCATGCTGAGACAATCGTAGAGATGCGCCTGACGGACCGGCTTCGTCAGGAAGGCGTCGAATCCGGCCGCTTGGGCGGCCTGGGCGGCGCCTCGATAGCTGACGGAGGTGAGCAGGACGAGCCGAATCGCGGCAATGGCCGGATCGGCCTTGATCCTTCGAGCGACTTCCAATCCATCCAGGCCCGGCATCTGCATATCGAGAATCGCCACATCGAACGGGGCTCCCGTCTCCGCCGCCGTCCGCAGCCGCGCGAGCGCCTGTTTCCCATCTGCCACGCTCTCGGGTAGCATGCCCCGAGTCAGCGCTTGCTGTTCCAGAATGGTCCGGTTGGCGGTGTTGTCGTCCAGGATCAGCACCCGGCGATTCTGCAAGACAGCCCAGGAGGGCAGCGGCGGAACGGCCAGCGCCGTCTGGCGGACCAACTGGACTGTGAACCAGAAGTTGGTGCCCTGCCCCGGAGTACTCTCGACGCCGATCGTGCCCTGCATGAGTTCCGCGAGCCGCTTGCAAATCGCCAGGCCCAGCCCCGTCCCGCCGTACTTGCGGGTGGTGGAACAATCCGCCTGTGAGAATTGTTGAAACAGGTTCGCACATTGCGCGGGCGTTATCCCGATGCCCGTGTCGCTGACCTCGAAACGAAGCACCACCGTCTCCTCTGGCCCGACGACCGCCGACTCGTCCAGCCCGACGCGCACCACCACCTCACCCTGCTCGGTGAACTTGATGGCGTTGCCCACCAGGTTGGTGAGAATCTGCCGCAACCGTCCGGGGTCGCCCCGCAAGGCCGTCGGTACATGAGCCTGCACGAGCGTGCTCAGTTCCAGGCCCTTGGTGTAGGCCCGATCCGCCAGCAACGCGGCTACATCTTCCACCAGGGTCCGGAGATCGAAGTCGATGATCTCCAGGTCCAGTTTGCCGGCTTCGACCTTCGAGAAGTCCAGGATGTCGTTGATGATGTCCAGCAAATGCTCGCCGGAGCGGCGAACGGTTTCCGCATAGTCCCGCTGCTCCTGCGTCAATTCCGTATCGAGCAACAGCCCCGTCATGCCGATCACTCCGTTCATCGGCGTGCGGATTTCATGGCTCATGATGGCAAGGAAGGAGGACTTGGCTTGCGTGGCTGTCTGAGCCTCGGCCAACGCAATGTCGAGGTTGCGGTTTTTCTGTTCAAGCTCCTCTGCGTAGGTGTGGACTTTGGCCTCCGCCTGTTTCCGTTCGATGAACTGAGCGATCTGGCTGCCAGAGGTGACGAATACCTGCAGCAGATCATTATCAGGGCGGCGGACTTCATGGCTGAAGAATTCCATCACCCCCAGTATCTTTTCGTTGATCCTGATGGGAAAAGCGAAGGCGCCATGGAGATTCGCCTGCACGGCGAACGGAGCGCGGGGGAAATCGGTGTCCTGCACCACATCGGGGAGCCAGGCTGGTTCACCGTTCGCCCAAACCCGCCCGGGCAGGCCGCGGCCACGCGTTAAGACGGTCTGCATGGTCACCCGTGAGAACTCCGCCCCTTCCACGGAAGGCTGGTGCCAGGCCTCCGCGCACCTGAGGAGGCCCGTGTGGTCGTCCATGCCCCACAGCGCGCCAAAATCCCAACGGGAGAGGTCGCAGATGGCGCGAAGGATCTTCGGCATCGCGTCCACGAGAGTTTCAGATTCGGCCAGTATCCGGGTCATACGGTGCTGCATGGCCAACCGCTCTTCCGTCCGCTTGCGCTCGGCAACGTCGCGCACCGCGGCGATCGTGAACGAACCCTCCTCGGTCATCAAGGGGCTCATGCTCACTTCCACCCTGATTTCGCTGCCGTCTTTTCGCCGAGAGCGCAGGTCACGCCCCATTCCCATCGCCCGGACTTGCGGGCTCACCCCATACCCGGCCCGCTGATGCTCATGGGCCTCCCTCGGAGGCGCCGGCAACAGCATTTCGACGTACTGTTCCAGTAATTCCTCATGCGTATATCCAAACAACGTGATCGCCTGCTGGTTCACGAGAACGATCCGGCCCCTGTGATCGGCAATGATGATGGCGTCTGGCGCAGCCTCCAGTAGGCTCTTGAATGTCCGTTCCATCTGCGTGCGTTTCAGGAGGTCTGTTTCAGCTCGGTTGTACTCCTTCCTCATGCGTCTTACTGACCACAGCAGAAATCCCCACATTGGGGCAAAGACGACAGTTCCCGTCGCGGCCAGCTTCCATATGACTGTCTGGGTAGAAGCCAAAACATCGCTCAGGTCCACCCGCACCAGGACTCCCCATTGCAGTCCCTGATAGTCCTCTATTCCCTTCGTCGCCGCATAGCCCGTCACGACGTCCACGCCTCGCCTCAAATGCCGCTCTTCAATAAAGCCTGCAGGGGCTGAATTAAACAAATACGCCGAGGGCAGATTTTTACGTTTTAGATTGATACTGCCCTCTTCTCTCAATATCGAATCGACGATGAGCTCTCCATCGGAATCGATGAATTGATACTCGATCCGCGCATTCGTTCCCCATTGTCCCTGCAACGTCATCACAGTCCGCACAAACGCATCCTCCAGACGGGAAAGCCCAATACGCGTGGTGACCGTTCCGAGAAATTCGCCTTGCTTCCCTTTAATCGGAGCGGTGATCGCGACCGCTCGCACGCCATGCGAATCCGGAGTGATTTGGGGCGCTCTAATATGAATACGACCAAGATCCCTCACCGACCGAAACCATTCACGATCGCCCCGATCCTGACCGACACTGGCTGGATCAGTCGCAGCTATGATTCGACCGGCTGCATCCGTCACGGCCAGCCATTCGTAGCTTGGATAGGTCGTGAGCATCCAGTCCAGATACTGTTCCATAGCAGCGACATTGCGATTTTGAAAATCCCCATTGTTGGCCATCGCCTGGATGTCGCCGTAGCGTTCCGCCATCAGCAGATCCACCTTGTCCGCGATATCGACTGCGGCTAGCGTGAGGCTTTCGCCCGCGGAAGCCACCAGGCGCCCTTCGACATAACGAAGGGCGATGGCCCCGATCAGGATCGCAACTAACGTGATGACGACGATCACTACCGACAACCAGGTATACGACCGACCTGTCTGTGCCTGACTCATGACGTTACTCGGCTTCTGTTCGTCTTGCAGCATGGGTTTCCACCGTTCTCCCGTGTCGTGGCTGGGCTCTTCGTTGTTCGCGTGGCTCATGCGTACTCCTTCATCGTTATGAGAGGGCCGGCCGGATCCCTCGCACCGGGCTGCTCCGAGATCGAGCTGGGCTCTTCCGGGCCCCTTGTCACTCTGTCCAGGCGCAGTTGTCGCTACGCCGCTGCGCCGTGAGAGGATGTGTGCAGCTCCATCCCCGGCCAAGTGTCGAGCCTCGCCGCCAGTTCCTCGGCTGGCACAGGCTTGCAGAAGGCGAACCCCTGCGCGCGATAACATTTCTGCTTCGACAGCAGCACCGTCTGCTCCTCTGTCTCGACCCCCAGGAATTCCCCGCCCGGTCCGGTGATGGGCGCTGTAGTCCAGGCGACATACGCCGACTGAAACTCCCGACTGTCTGGCTGCGTGCTGAACGTTCCTGCCATCATCAGCACATCGCCATACCGTTCAGATAGAAATCGGTCCAGTTTGTCCGAGACGTCGGCGGCTGTAAGGGCCAGGGTTTCTCCGGCTGTGGCAACCATGCGGGTTTCGATGTAGCGGAACGCGATTCCGCCGATGGCCAGCGTGAGGACCGTCATCACGATGATGAGGATCGACAGCCAGGAGTACGAGCGAGAAGCCGTTTCTTCAGACATGGTCATGCATCCTTTCCGCCTCGTTGCTGCGCCGCATCAATCATGATCGCAATATCTCCAATACCCGCCGAATAAGGATTTCCGGACTGAAGGGTTTATGCACAAAGAGGGCCCCCGGATACAAACCGCAGTGACTGAGGATCGCCTCGTTCGAATGGCCTGACATGTAGAGTACCCTCGTCAGTTCCCGCAGGGTGACCAGGCGGTCGGCGACCTCCCGCCCGTTCATCCCCGGCATGAACAGATCGGTCACCAGTAAGTGGATCGGGCCGGGATACTCCTGTGCAACCTTTAAACAAGTGTTTCCGTCCTTAGCTTCTAAGACGGTATAACCGCGGCTCCTAAGAATCTTCTTGGCTACCTCCCGGAGCGGATCTTCATCGTCCACCAGCAGAATAGTTGGTGGCCCTTGCCGGTCTTCAGCGGGGGAAGGGGCTGATTCGGCCCGCTGGATGACTTGCTTCATTTCGAGGCTGTGTTTTTGTTGCGTGATATTCATCGCTGGGAACTTCCAGTTATCTCTCTGTTCACCATTGATTGGTCAACCCGAGGTGAACGTCGCCTTCGGGCGAACAGGATCACGGGAGGCAAGACTCCCAATTGCCTTCGGTGGTTTCTTGCTTTTCCGGCACGAGGACCATGTGCAGACGGGCCTGCTTCGCTGCAGCCACCTTGAGCGGGATTCCACCGACAGGGCCGATGCGGCCATCCGGTGTGATGGTGCCCGTGATGACAGGATTACGAGGAATCACCTCGCCCTTCGCCAGCGCCACGACACTGAGACCGACCATGGCCGGCAAACTATCGCCATAGATAGTGATGCCCGGATAGGGCACCGACCGTACGACAGTCCACGAATCGGTGGACAGGCCGAGCGACCGGGCGGCCAGGCGGATCGCCTGGTCCGTGGACGTCTGGGCCATCCGCGAGAACCGGCCTGGGCCGTTCTGGAAGTGGACCATGAGTCCTGAGCGATCGGACCGTTCCTCGAACGAGAGGTAGGCCACGGTGCCGATCGTACATTCATCCGTCGTGAGACCGAGGATCGGAATGAACTGTCGGCTGACTCCGGAGTCCGCGAACGACGGCAGCGCGGTCGCTAGCACGATGATCGCCAACGCCAGCGCGCCAGCCATGACCCACCGGCCGACGGAGCGACGTATTGACGAAAGCACGGCGATCCGGTTCGTCATGGTTGGCCTTCCGTCTGCTCTCCGAGGCCGATAGCAAAGAGAGGCATCTGCACTTCCCTGCGATGGTCTTGCCGCGAGCGCGCCTCTTTGCAGTTTCGGATCACGCTCCGCAGCCGCGCTTGCTGGTCGTGCTCCATGCGGATGAATTCGACGCCGAACTCTCCGTTTCTCGACCATCGCATCACGGCCAGATCGACCGTCAGCGTTGCATGCGGATCGTCGAGCCGGATCTCGGCCCGGAAATACTTCATTTCAGGCACGGCGCCGGTACCTCGAATCCGGCCCCCTTCGTGGGAGATGTCGACGACCGTTCCGGTCTGAGCAATCACGCCGTCGCCGAACGACACTGGAAGAAAGACGGGAAACCGCGGATACTTGCGCTGGTCTGTCGCACTCGACGGGAGAACAGCGTCGTTTGTGTCAGGTAGGCCACCGAGCACCTCCTGGACGGTTAACAGAAACGCCTGTGGGTCGAACGGTTTCAAGAGTACCCGGTCGGCCCCCAACGAGAGGGCGGCCGAATTCCAGTCGAGCAGGCCCTTTTCTCCCCCGCCGCTCATGGCGATGATCTTGGGTTTCGCCGCGACCTTTTTTAACTCCAAAATGACCTCGATCCCGTCCTTCCCGGACATGAAGATATCGGTCACCACGACGTCGGTCGGCTCCCGACGCCAGAGCGCCATCCCTTCGCGGCCGTCCGCAGCGTCGAGAACCGTATGGCCCGCCCGCTCCAGGATGCTCCGCAGAACCCGGCGGAGTGGTAATTCATCGTCGATGACGAGTATGCGTGACATGGGAACCTCCTTGTTTCCAGGCGCTTGCGCCGTCCCCCGTTACCGGATTCGCGATCTGGACGCCGCTGCAAGGACGGGAACCGTGCTCATGCAGGCGCCCGCCGCAATGCCTCGCCCAATTCGAAGAGCGAGAATCCCTTTTCCAAGAATTCGTCCACCCCCAAATGAGAGAGCGTTCGCCGCCGCTTCTTCCGTTGCGAATCCCGTCAGCATGATCGCGCAGCCACGGTGTTTGAGCACGGAGGTCATTATTCCGTTCAGGCGCGCACGTGCCTCAGGTGTCATGGTCATGATCTCCAGTCCTAACTCGGATCCACGTTGCCATCTCACGACCGCTCTCTCTACTGACAGGGGTTCCCTGTCATCCGGAGGGAACATCCGCAACGACAGGTTTGTGCCGATAATGGGCAGGTAGTCTCCGCGGATGAGGACTCCGTACGGAGACACATTGATCACCGTGCCGTTGCCGAGGAACTCCTTCCCCAGGTAATCGACGGGAATATCGACGGGGAGTCGTGCGGCTGTTCGTCGATCGCGCGTATCGCTCATAGAAAGCTCCCTGCTCTATCGAGAAATCGTTGCAGGCGTGCGGTGTCTTCACACTGCAGGCATAGGAACTCGATTCCAAGTTGTCGGCTGTGAGCCCACCGCACCACCGCTTGATCAATGGCGATCACACAGGCTTCGTGAGGGAGACACAACTGAAGCGCCAACGCTGTGCATGGAGCGAGCGTGAGGTCGCTTTCAAGACGACAACCACCAAGCGAGAGCTCGCAGATGAGACCCTCGCCGCTACTCTCAGGGACGCGGGTAGAAACAAGACACCGTAACTGCGTTCGGACTCGCTCGTGCTGACGCAGATTCGTGATGCCAGGATGGATCGCTCGTAATAGCTCACACAGGGTTTGGCCCCCGGTGACGGATGTGGCCTTGAGGTATGCTTCAACGGTAGGCCACGCGACCGGATTGGCTCGTTCCTGAAGCTCCCGGATGGTATGATCCACCTGCAATCCTGCCTCGTTCATGACCTGGAGCAGAAACGTGCGGATGTGTTCATACTCTGCCACGCCACCGCCGGCTTGAGCTGCCTTCTCTTGTGTAACCATGGCGTTCTGTCTCCTTAAGAGAGAACCGTTTAACCCCTCGTATGTGTCGCTATCGGCGGGTATCTTTTCAAGACCCAATCGGCACGTAGGCGTCTCTATGATCATGCTCCGGTCGTTCACTCAACCTGAGCCTCACCCCCAGCCTTCTTCGACGCCGGCAGACCGTGTCACTCTCCGCTACGCCGCTGCGCTGTGAGAGGGCGTGTGCCGCTCCAACCCAGGCCAGGTGGCGAGCCGCGCCGTCAGCTCTGCTGCAGGAATCGGCTTGCAGAAGGCGAACCCTTGCGCGAGATAACATTTCTCCTTCAACAGCAGCGCCATCTGCTCCTCGGTCTCGACTCCTTCGGCGATGACGGACAGTTTCAGCGCCGCCGCCATGGCGATGATCGCGGCGATGATCGCTTGGGCGTCGGCGCTGGTCATCATGTCATGCGTGAAGGCGCGGTCGATTTTCAAAGTGTCGATGGGGAACCGCCGCAAGTAGATCAGGGAGGAGTAGCCCGTGCCGAAGTCGTCGATCGAGAGGCGTACCCCCATCGTCTTCAATTTCCCCAGTGTCCGCAGCGCGGCTTCCGCATCCTGCATGATGCAGGACTCCGTCAACTCCAGGTCCAGACAGTCTGGATCGAGGCCCGTTTCGGCCAGAGCGGCGGCGACGCGGTCGGCCAGGTCCGGCTGTCGGAACTGGCGGGCGGAGAGATTGACCGACATTTGCAGCGAGGGGTAGCCCGCTTCGTGCCATATCTTGAGTTGCCGGCAGGCTTGCCGGAGGATGGCCTCGCCGATCGGCACGATCAGGCCGGTTTCTTCCGCCAGCGGAATGAAGGTCGCCGGCGAGACCAGACCGGACTCGGGATCGTTCCAGCGGGCGAGTGCTTCGAGGCCGACGATGCGGCGCGACAGGAGATGGACCTGCGGCTGATAATAGACCTCGATTTCCTCGCGCTCGATTGCGCGGTGGAGCCGGCTTTCCAGCACCAGCCGTTCGTAGGCGCGCGCATTCATGTCGGGCGAGTAGAACTCGTAGCCGTTCGTTCCCCGCTCTTTGGCGCGGGACACGGCGGCGGCGGCGTTGATGATGAGACTGTCGGGCTTGCCTATCTCCGGCGCGCCGAGCGCGATCCCGATATTCCCGGCGACGAAAATCTCTTGTCCGGCTAGGGTGAGCGGAGCCTTCAAGGCCTGGAGAATGCGTTGCGCAAGGCGTCCGGCGATGTCCGGCGTGCCGACGTTGTGGAGCAGAACCGAAAACTCGTCTAGACCTACGCGGGCGATGAGATCGGTCGTGCGCAGGCACTGTTTGATTCGTTCGGCGATGACCGTGAGCAGTTGATCGCCGACGACATGGCCCAGGGTATCGTTGATCCGCTTGAACCCGTCCGCCTCGATGTAGAGCAGCGCCTGCTGGGCGCCGGCCCGGCCTGGCGCCGAGCCTTGCGCAAGCATGCGGAGGAACTGGCGGCGATTCGGCAATCCCGTTACTGGATCGTAGTTGGCCAACAGGCGGACCGATTCGGCCGCTCTCCGGTAGAAGATGGCCATGATCAGCAAGAGGGGTATCCGAATCAGATGGCGCACCAAGACGGAGCCGGTGTCTTCGAGCTCCTGGTACAAGGCCCAGCCATAGATCGCCGTCACGAGAGTCAAGAATAGGGTCATTTGCATCGGAGTCCGCGATGACGTGACGATCAAGATGATGACAAAATAGGCCAAGTACAGATCCGAGCTGGCGTTGCCGGAAACGTAGATGAGGATCGACGTGACAACGGTATCGACGACCGCGAGGGTGCCCGGAAACCAATCGGCGCCGATCACTCTGGCCGGAAGGACCATGAGCAGGCCGCAGAGACTCAGCATCCCGGCGATGGCCGTCAACGCCATCCCTTGCGACACGTCGACGTCCGTGGCAAAGAGCACTTGGTAACTGAGCACCACGGTGACGAGCGCTTGCAACTGGAGACAGTCGGCCCGCAACCGCACGACCGGCTGCACCGTGTCGCCCGTTTGTTCGGACGCCGGCGGCTGGGACGAGCCGCCTTGCCGGGTCTGATGATTCGTCTCCGCGCGAGTATTCATAGACTGTTCCTCATTTGGTTGAAGCCTGCGGCGCACCGGTCACCACCGCGCCCCCACCATCCGCCGCCATCGATCCTTGAGTTCCTCGTTCGGAATGTCTCGCGCTTGATCGCTGAAGACATACTGATTTTTTCCCTGCGCCTTCGCCCGATACATCGCTCCGTCAGCATCCCGGATCAAATCCTCCGGACGTTCGTGCAGATTGGTGCTCAACGCGATCCCGATGCTCGCCCCGACCATGACCGGTTCTCCGACGTCGATCGGCTCTTTGAGTTTCGCAAGGACGCGCTCGGCGACGCGGATCGCGTCGGCATCGCCGGTCACGTGGTTGACCAGGAGGGTAAACTCGTCGCCGCCGTAGCGGCCTGCGATGTCGCCTTTTCTCATGCAGGCCTGGAACCGTTTGGCCGTATGCCGCAGCACGGCGTCGCCCGCCTTGTGCCCGAGGCGGTCATTGATGGGCTTGAATCCGTCCAAATCGATGAACAGGATGGCGAACTGGAAGTCCCGGTCGGGACGGCCGCATTGGATTGCGCGCGCCACCCGCTCCAGGAACTGCGCCCGATTGGGCAAGCCGGTTAACGCGTCCGTCATCGTCTTGTACCGAGCCTGTTCTTCGGTTTCCGTGATGCGCTCGATTTCCGCTTGGACGATCCGGGCCTTGCCTGCGAAGGCCAGCGTCACGCAGAGCAGCACGGGGAGCAGGAGGACATGCTCGGTCCCGAACAGGCCGAGTCGATAGAGGGACAGCGCATACAACCCCGCCACGAGGCCGCTGAGCAATACGATCTTCGGAACGGACGGCGCGTACGACACCGCCACCATGAGCAGGAGAAACTCACAGGTGATCCACGGCTCGATGGTCGGCATGTGCTGCATCGTGTGCAGCAGCACGGCCGAGTCGCCCAAGGACAGAAGGGCGATGAACCAAGCCGTCGTCAACCACCGCCGGGGAGCGACCAGCAGGGTCAGCGTCAGAGCGGCCAGGACGGCAAGCACGATGCCCTGCAGTCCGGTGACAGGCAGCATCCGAAGAAGATGCTCAACGAGGATCGCCATGAACAGGAGCTGGAGGGTCACGAGGTAGACTCGGACCTTCGTCGTGCCCTGAACCTGTGCATCGTGCCGATAATCCATCATCCCCTCCCTCTGCGGCAGAGGGCGTGCCCTATCGGCGAAAGCACCGCGATCCGGTTCGTCATGGTTGACCTTCCGTCTTTATGCCGAGGCTGGCGGTAGAGGGATGCCGCTGTACTTTCCTGTGAAGATCCTGCCGCGAGCGCGCCTCTTCGCAGTTTCGGATCACGCTCCGCAGCCGCGCTTGCTGGTCGGGCTCCATGCGAATAAATTCGACGCCGAACTCTCCGTTCCTCGACCATCGCATCACGGCGAGATCGACCGTCAGTGTTGCATGCGGGTCGTCGAGCCGGATCTCGATCCGGAAGTACGTCACTTCTGGTATGGCATCGGCAGATCGAACCCGGCACCCTTCGTGGGAAATGTCGATGAGCGTTCCGGTGTAAGCACACGTGCGGTCGCCGAAAGCCACCGGGAGGGTGATCGGAAAGCGTGAATACTTTCGCTGGTCTATCGCACTCGACGGGAGAGCGGTGTCTCTCGTGTCAGGTTGGCCATTGATCACGTCCTCGACGGCCGACAGCAATATCTGCTGGTCGAACGGTTTCAGGATTATCCGATCAGCACCTAACATGAGGGCGCTCGGAATTACGTCGCGCTGTCCCTTCGATCCTCCGCCGCTCATGGCAATGATCTTGGGTTTGGCCGCGGCCTTTTTCATCTCCAGGATAACCTCGATCCCGTCCTTCTCCGGCATGAAGATATCGGTCACTACGACGTCGACTGGCTCATCCCGCCAGAGCGCCATCCCTTTGCGACCGTCCGGAGCGTCGAAGACCGTATGGCCCGCTCGCTCCAGGATGCTCCGCAGAAGCCGGCGGAGTGGTAATTCATCGTCGATGACAAGTATGCGCGACATCGTCGCCTCCTTGTTTCCGGGCGCTTGCGGCGTCATCCATTATCGGCCTCACGATCTGGCCGCCGCTGCATGAACGGGATCCTTGCTCATTCGGGCCATCGCCCGCCGCAACGCTTCCCCCAATTCGAAGAGCGAGAATCCTTTTCTCAAAAAATCGTCCGCCCCCAATGTGAGAGCCTTTGTCTCTACTTCTTTCGTTCCGGCCCCGGTCAGCATGATCACGCAGGCCTTGGGGTCGATGGCCCGCAGGCGACTCAAGACCTCGAGACCGTTGAGGTCCAGCATATGAAGGTCCAGAATAGTGATCAGCGGGCGCGTCCGCTCGAACATGACGATCCCGTTCTGCCCGCTGTCCGCTAGAAATACCTCGTACCCCTTTCGCTTCAGCACGACGTGCAAGAGATTCCGGATGCTTATTTCGTCGTCGATGACCAAGATGCTCGTCATCATAATTCTCCTTTCGTATGATCCTCAGACATCGAGCCGGGGATTCGATTGTCGATTACGCATGCGTGAACTCGTGCCGCTGTTGCACGGAAAAGTATCTTCCCCGTATACGGGCGCTCCTCCCAGACACCGGACGCACAGAACCTGGGCAATCCGATTCGCAACATCCTTCGCGTCGAACGGCTTGGTGATGTGACCGTAGATCCAGGTTTCGTGCGTTCCCAGAGCAGGCTCAGGCTCATCGCGTACGGCAAGCACGGACGGTCTTTCCCTATGAAAGGGTCGGCTGGATTGGTTCGTCTGACTGCCATGACTGTCTCCCTCCCTTGCCTCGCGCATCCGATCAAGTCGATTTTTCGAGCCGGTGTGACAGCGTCTGAATAGTCTTCGCCAGCTGGTCGAAGCCGAACGACTTGTCGAGGAAAAATTCGGCGCCGGCCTCCAGGCAGGTGGTTTGATATTCAAACGCGGTCAGATTCGTCAGCACGATGACGACGGGCGCGTGGGGCGCGAGCTTGACCGCCCGCAACACCTCGAACCCGCTCCCGCCTGCAAGCTGGAGATCGAGGATCAGCACGTCCGGGCGCCTGTCCCGGATGAGCCGGATCGCGGCCTGGGCCTCGGCGGTCTCTCCGACCACTTCGGCATAAGGCGCGGCGGTGTGCAACAAGGCTTTCAACCGCTCACGCACGCGCGGGGTGTTGTCCACGATCACGACTCTCACGAAGGCGCTCTCTGTTATGGTGGTGGGCTCCATTGCGTTCCTCACCTGGAGCATAGCGCTGCCGCCTTCGTTTCGGGATAGGCGTCGGTCTGATTGTGAGGCGGGACAAAGGCAGAAAATACTGTCGGTGTCTGTCCTACAGATGAGGCGAAAGAAGAGGATCACGACCGAGGCGTCGCTGCGTAAAAGAGAAGATTATTGGAAGGGCATGGATGAACCGGCGTCGGCAGCAAGCGCGAAACGAGCGCTACTCGACCAGCCGCTGGTCGAGGGCGTACCTCATCAATTCGGCGTTGTTCGCCAGATGGAGCTTCTCGAGGAGACGCGCCCGGTAGGCGCTGATGGTCTTCACGCTGAGGGCCAGCTCATCGGCGATCTGCGAGACCGCCTTGCCTCGCGCAATCTGGCACAAGACCAGATGCTCGCGATCGGACAACGCGTGATGCGGCAGGGTGTCGATCTCCCCGGTCAGATGCCCGGCCAGCTGCTCGGCAAACGAGGGACTGACGTATCGCCCGCCGGCCAGCACTTTGCGGATCGCGGCAGCCAGCTCCTCCGATGCGCTCTCCTTGGTGAGGTAGCCGGCCGCTCCGGCCTTGAACGCGCGCGCCGCATATTCCGCTTCGGCGTGGTGGCTGAGGATGAGGACCGGCAGGGCGGGGCGCATCGCCTTCAGATCTTTCAACACCTCCAAGCCGTTTTTGTCGGGCAGGTTGATGTCGAGAACGACGACGGCCCAGTCTTGCCGTCGCACAGCATCGAGCACACCTTGGCCGGTGCTCGCCTCCTCGACGACCGCCCCGTCGCATTCCTCGGCGATCACCTGCCTGAGTCCGCGCCGGACGACGGCGTGATCGTCGGCGACCAGAACGCTACAGGGCTGATATGGTGCGGTTCTCGTCATGCTCGCTCCGCTGGGGCATCCATGCCCGGACGGTCGTCCCCTTTTCCGGATCGCCGTCGATGTGGAGCGTACCGCCGAACAGCGCCACACGCTCCTGCATGCCCCGCAATCCAAGCGTGGTCGGATCGATGTAATCCTCTTTCTTGATTCCCCGCCCGTTGTCGGACACTTCCAGGAGCAGCCCGTCCGCTTCCTCACGCAAGGCCAGCCGGACGCGCGACGCGTGGGCGTGTCGCATCACGTTGGTCAACAGTTCCTGCGCGATCCGGAAGAGCGCAGTGGACCGGTCCGGATCGAGTTCCCGCTGCGAAAGATTCGGGCTCAGCGTCGTCTCGCAGGGAATACCGGCCCGCGCTTCGAACTCGCGCGCTTGCCATTGCAACGCCGGAACCAGGCCAAGATCGTCGAGGATGCTCGGCCGCAGGGAGGAGGCGACCTTGCGAACCAATTGAATCGAATCGTCGACGAGCGCCGTCATCGAATGCAGCTTCTCGATCAGCTCCGGCTGAGACGTGGCCGCGCCTTTCGCGAGCTGTTTGCCCAGCGCGGCCAGATCCAGTTTCAGTCCCGTCAACAGCTGGCCGAACTCGTCGTGCAGTTCCCGCGCGATCCGCTTCCGCTCTTCTTCCTTCGTGCGCTCCAGCCGCAAGGTGATGTCGCGCAGCCGCTCATAGGCGGCGGCGATCTCCACTTCCGCCCGCTTCTGTTCGGTGAGATCGATTAGGGCGCCGATCGCCCGCACGGGCCGGCCCTCTTCGTTCCGTATCACATAGCCCCGGTCCAGGACGTGCGCATAGGCGCCGCTCGCCCGGCAGAAGCGGTATTGGTCAGACCACGTCTCCCCCGCACCGTTGATTGCCGCGTAGCGTGTCGCGATCACCCGTTCTTTCTCCTCTGGATGCAGGCATCTGTACCAAGACTCCACGCCCGGATGCACCTCATGCGGCCGGAAGCCGGAGAGAACCTGGAAGCCTTCATTCCAGCCGAGCGTTTGGGTGGTCAGGTCCCAGTCCCAGATCGCGTCGTGCGTCGCGCGCGCGACGAGTTTCAGCCGTTCCTCGCCGGCGGTGAGCGCCGCTTCAGCCTGTTTCCTGGACCGGCGGTCGTCCGCTTCGCAGAGCTCCCGCTGGATCACAGGCATCAGCCGCCCCAGCTTGGATTTTATCACGTAGTCGTGGGCGCCGGCCTTCATGGCCGCGATCGCGGCTTCTTCGTCGATGGTTCCCGAGACGATGATGAAGGGGAGGTCGAGGCCGTTGCACTTGAGCATCTCGAGGGCGAAGAGGGCGCTGAACCGTGGGAGATTCCAGTCCGCCAGCACGAGATCCCAGGTCTGATCGCGCAGCGCCATGCTCATGGCACCGGGACTGTCCAGGCGTTTGACGAGCGGTTTGTATCCCCCTCGGGTCAACTCGCGTTCGAGGAGCAGCGCGTCGTCTTCGCAATCTTCGATGAGCAGCACCCGCAAGATCGCTCCCGTCTTTTCCCGATTGGTCATCTCATCCGCTCCGACATGGTACTGGCGTTCATTCTAACGCCGTCCGCCGGACGAGCAAGCATTATCCGGAATTGAGTCAGTAGAAATTCACCCCTGTTTTTTGAAAGCGCGGCTCGACGGGCCGCGCACCTCCGTTCTCGACACCGGGCCTCCGGTGCGTCCGGCCCTGCCCCGGCACGCCAGGCTTCAGGCTTTTCTCCGCCGGGGTTCGTCGAGCACCTCGCGCACCTTGTGCAGGAGCGCATCGGGCGAGTACGGTTTTTGGAGCAGCGGGCTCCCGGACCTCAGAATCCCCTGATGGGCCATCGCCAGGCCGGTATAGCCGGACATGTAGAGGATCTTGAGATCCGGGCACCGTTCTGTGAGACGGTCAGCAACGTCCGGCCCGCTGCCTCCGGGCATGATGACGTCGGTCAGCAGCAAGTGAAGCGCCCAGTTGTGCGCTTCCGCCATCTTCACCGCCTCGTCCAAGTTGCCCGCCGCCAATACGGTGTAGCCGCAGGGTTCCAGGATTTTTTTCGTCAAGACGCGGAGTGACGCGGCATCTTCGACCAGCAAAATCGTTTCCACGCCGATCCGCTGCTGGGCCGTGAGGGACGTCGTCTTCGCCGCTTGGATGTCTTCGTCGACCGCCGGCAAGTAGATTTTGAACGTCGTGCCCCGGCCCGGCTCGCTATAGACCCAGATGAATCCCTGGCTCTGCTTGACGATGCCGTAGACCGTCGATAGGCCGAGCCCCGTGCCCTGGCCCAGCTCCTTCGTCGTGAAGAACGGTTCGAAAATGTGTGTCTTCGTCTCGGCAGACATCCCGCACCCCGTGTCGCTGACCGCCAGAAGGACGTAGCGGCCCAGCGGTATCTCTGCGACTTTGTCCGGATACGACTCGTCCAGAAGGATAGTGTCGGTCTCAATCGTTAAGTGCCCGCCCATCGGCATCGCATCGCGGGCGTTGACAACGAGATTCATGATAGCTTGCTCGATCTGTCCCGGATCGGCTTTGATCCTCACGAGTGTCGAAGTCAGTTCGGTCTTCAACGCGACGTCCTCGCCGATCAGACGACGCAGCATTTGTTCGAAGTTGCCGATCAAGGCATTGAGGTCCAAGACCTGCGGCGCCAGGATCTGGCGGCGGCTGAAGGCGAGCAATTGCCGGGTCAGCCACGAGGCGCGTTCCGCCGCTTTCCTGATTTCCTCCAGATCCACCAGCGTCGGCGCGCCGGCCGGCAGGTCGCTCATCAGAAGATCGGTATAGCCTGCGATGACGGTGAGGAGGTTGTTGAAGTCGTGCGCCACCCCGCCGGCGAGCTGGCCGACGGCCTCCATCTTCTGCGACTGCAGCAGCTGCTCCTCGGTCTGCCGCAATTTCGTCTCCGTCTGTTTGCGCTCGGTGATGTCGCGGTTGGAGGCACGACGGCCCAAATACTTGTGATTGAGCGAGCCGTACACGGCCCTGCAGATATGATCAATCCAACGAATCTCACCATCCCGGGTGAGGATGCGGAATTCCAATTCGCACACCTCCTCAGGGTTGTTCGTCGTGTCGATGACGTGTTGATCCCATCGGGCACGGTCTTCCAGGCACACGATTTGATGGAGCATCGTGGGATCCGCCAAGAATTCTTCGACCCGATAGCCGCTGATCCGTTCAGCTGACGGCGAAATGTACAGCGGGCGACCCTGTGGATCGTCCCAGGTTTCCCAATCGTAGGTCCAATCCGACACCGTGCGAAATTTCTCTTCGCTGTCCCGCAACGCCGCGTGCGCCTTCCGGAGGGCGGTGAGGTCCGTCATCGCGCCGATCAGACGCAGGGCCTGGCCCTGGACATTCCGCACGATGTAGCCGCGGTCCAGCACCTCGGCGTAGGTGCCGTCTGCGCGACGAAAACGGTAGCTCTCCGACCAGGTCATCGCCCCGCCGTTGATCGCGGCGTAGCAGCTGGCGATCACGCGATCTTTGTCGTCCGGATGCAGGCGGCTGTACCAGGACTCCACGTCCGCTTCGATGGCCTGGGCCTGGTGGCCGAACAAGGAGGAGAACCCCTCGTTCCACCACAGGTCGTTCGTCGCGAGATCCCAGTCCCGCACGGCATCGTTCGTGGCGCGGGCCACCAGCAGCAGCCGCTCCTCGCTGACCGCCAGGGCCGCTTCCGCCTTCCGGCGCGCCCGGCGGTCGTCCGCTTCCCGCAGTTCCCGCTCGATGGTCGGGACGAGCCGTGTGAGATTCTGTTTGCTGAGGCAATCGTGCGCGCCCGCTTTCATCGCCGAGATGGCGGTCTCTTCGCTAATCCTCCCCGATACGATAATAAACGGCAGATCCAGGCCCTGGGATTTCAGCATTTCGAGCGCGAAGAGGGCGCTGAACTGCGGCAAGCTCCAGTCCGCCAAGACGACATCCCAGGTCTCCTGCTGCAACGCGTGGGCCATGGCGGCGGGAGTCTCCACCCGCCGGGCGACCGGCTCATAGCCACCGCGCTGCAGTTCGTGCAGAATCAGGGCCGCGTCGTCCTCGTTATCCTCGACCACTAAAACTCGAAGCGGGCGGGCCATCTCTATTGAAAACCTCCGTTGGCAGGGGGCTGTTCGTTGAGCACCAACCAATAGAGCTTCAGCTGCCGCGCCGCCTCAGCAAACTGCGTAAAGTCCACCGGCTTTTGGATGTAACTGTTGGCGCCGTTGCTGTATCCCGCGATCAGATCCTGCTCCTCCTTCGATGAGGTGAGGATGACCACCGGCAGCAGCTTGGTCCGGGGGTCCGCCCGGATCCGCGTGAGCACTTCGAGCCCGTCGATTCTGGGGAGCTTCAAATCCAGGAAGACCACCTGGGGCAAATCCCTTATGTCGCGGCCCTCATGGGCCCCGGTGCCGAACAGAAAGTCCAGGGCCTCCGCCCCGTCGCGCACCACGACGACCTTGTTGACGATGTTGTTGTGCCTCAGGGCCCTCAGTGTCAAGGCTTCGTCGTCCGGATTGTCTTCCACCAATAAGATTACCTTGCCCTTCATTGTGCGTTCCTCTCTCCTAATGTGAAATAAAAAGTCGCCTCCTGGCCGACTTGGCCTTCCGCCCACACCAGGACGCCGTGGCGATGGATGATGCGCTGTACCGTCGCCAGCCCGATGCCGGTGCCGGATGCTCCATTATGGTATGTAACCGTTGAAACGGGGTGAAGAGTTTGTCGACATAGGCCATGTCGAACCCGGCCCCGTTGTCCCGCACGAAATACGCCGTCCTCCCATTGTAAGACATCGTGCCGACCTCGATCGCCGCCCGCTCTTGCTTGCTCGTGAATTTCCAGGCGTTGCCGAG